>VOFC01003492.1_pt1 | contig 40013 bp, 62 predicted proteins | sample 5384161 | NCBI WGS metagenome assembly VOFC01 (sample SAMN12384722, study PRJNA508395) | human gut metagenome | isolation source: healthy gut B | host: Homo sapiens
TGTCCGACCCCTTTTTGTAATACTAAGTAGAAATCTAAGTCACTTACCTTCACCCCTCAGCTGCCAGAATGGCAGAGAATGGAGATTATTATAATGATTAAAGGCAGAATTCACTCGTTGGAGTCTTTTGGGGCAGTAGATGGTCCCGGAATCCGTTATCTGATTTTCTTAAAGGGATGTAATATGCGCTGCCAGTATTGCCACAACGTAGATACCTGGAATCCGGATACTGACAATCTGCAGACTGCAGATGAGCTTTTTGGATAAGGCAGAACGTTTCCGCAGTTACTGGGGCAAGGAAGGCGGAATTACCGTCAGCGGCGGAGAAGCTTTACTGCAAATTGACTTTCTGATAGACCTTTTTAAGAAGGCTCATGAGAGAGGCATTAATACCAATCTGGATACTTCGGCACAGCCTTTTTACCAGAGAAGAGCCTTTCTTTTCCAAATTTAATGAATTATTGAAATATACTGATCTTGTAATGCTGGATATTAAGCATATTGATGATGAAGAACACAAGAAGCTTACAGGTCATACAAAAACCAAGAATATTCTGGATTGTGCTAGATATCTTTCTGAGCAGGGTATTCCCATGTGGATTAGACACGTTCTGGTTCCGGGTATTACAGACAATGATGAATACCTGAAGAGAACAAGAGAGTTTATTGATTCTCTAGATACTGTGAAGAAAGTAGAAGTACTTCCTTATCATACTTTAGGAGAATACAAGTGGAAGGAACTCGGCATTCCTTATAAGCTTGAAGGAGTAGATCCTCCCTCAGAAGAAAGAGTACAGAATGCCAAGAAGATATTGGAATTCTCAAAGTATTGATAATTATGAACTATATTGTAATGGACTTGGAATGGAATCAGGCTTTGATGAGAAGACAAAGCTTGCAAATGAGTTATTGTTTGAGATTATAGAAATTGGTGCTGTCAAACTCAATGATAAGAAACATCAGATTGACAGCTTTCATGAATTGATCAAGCCACAGGTATTTCATCGTATGAACCAGGTAACAGGTGAATTAATCCATATACAGATGGAGCAATTGAGTAATTGCCGGTCATTTGAAGAAGTGGCCGGGGATTTTCTGAAATGGTGTGGAGAGGATTATGTCTTCTGTACATGGGGCGGGGCTGATCTGACAGAGCTGCAAAGAAATATGGAATATTATCATATGTCTTCTCTTAGTAGTGGCCCGTTAAAATACTATGATATACAGAAACTGTTCAGTATTGCTTATGAAGACAGGAAGACCAGAAGATCTTTGAAATATGCAGTAGATTATCTGGAGATAGAGCAGGATATAGCATTTCACAGAGCAGACAGTGATGCCTATTATACAGCCAAGGTAATGTCTCACTTCTATAATCCTGCATTATTTGATAATTATTCATTTGACACATACCAGCTCCCAAAGAGCCGGGCAGATGAGGTTCATGCAATTTTTGAAAATTATGAGAAATATATATCAAGACCATTTCCGGATAAATTAACTGCCATGCAGGATAAGGAAGTAATATCTACAAGATGCTTTCTGTGTGGTGCCAATACCAAACGCAGAATTCCATGGTTCTCTGTGAACAATGGAAAACACTATTACACTGTCGTCTGCTGCAAAACCCATGGATATCTGAAAGGAAAGATACGTATGCGTAAATCTGTACGGGATGATTGCATCTATGTGGTGAAAACATTAAAATCCATTGATGAGAATGGTGTAACAGATATATTAAAAAAGAAAACAGCAGACGAGAGAGAAGTACGTAAAGAAAAAGAAGACACCGCTTGTAGTGTAAACCTACAAGCGGTGTTTTTTAATGGCGTTTTTATAAGCTTTACGGCGCTTCTTTTGTTGTTTTTGAACAGGCGTGCATTACGTCTGGCATTACGTTTGGCGGCTCTGGCTTCCTTGGAGCGCTGACGTCGTCTTTACTGCTCTGTCCTCTTGGCGAGAAGCTGTAGCTGTTGATAAAGGAAATCAGAATCAGAATAAAGATGATGATTCCTGCAACAGCCAGAATGCCCAGGAGGACTTTTTTGATATTAATAAATATTACTTTGGAAGTGGCATTTGTGTCTGTGTTGATTACAGTATCGGTTGTATTCTGAGCAGAGTCCGCAGCAAAATGAAACGATTCTTTCTGATCCTTTGAGAAATATATGTTACAGCTGCCCACGGGGACATCAGAATAGGTGTATGCAATTGTTGCAATTAAGTCAGAGGATTTACTGGTGTCCGCATATTCCAGAGTAGATACCGCATCCTGGAAAGAAGCGGTATTAGGAAGAATGATATAAGCATCAGACTCCATGTTCATAAGTGGGGTGGAATCACCGAATAAATCATTGCTGGTATCAAAAGAATCCAGATTATCAATCTTGTATTTTGTTTCATTGTCGCTTACCATGAGCTTCTGAAAATTTTCAAAACCATAATTAAATAACTGAATCGTGTCAGTGAACTGATTAGGTGATTCTTCCATGAATACAACACAGACAAGCTTCATACCATCTTTTTCAGCACCGGATACAAGAGTCTGTCTTGCCTGGGATACGAAACCGGTTTTTAGAACCCAGTAGATATGGATAGGCATGCTCTTTTCCCTTGTATAACTGGTTCTTGGAATTGATCCAGATATCATCGGGCTGGGTATCTGTAGGTGGAATATTATAATGTGATGTGGAGGACATTTTACATAGCAGCTCATTGTTAAAAAATTCGCAACCAATCAATGCCAAGTCATAGGCACTGGTGTAGTGATTTTCATCAAAAAGACCGTTGGCATTTACAAAGTGGGTGTTCTCACATCCAAGCTCCTTTGCTTTATCATTCATGATCTGGGCGAAAGCCTCCTGTGTTGGTTCTTTTTCCAGAACTTCGGCAACATGCTCACCGACAGCAGAGGCTGCTTCATTGGCAGAGCCGACCAGAATGCCATACATTGCCTGTTCCATGGTAATCACTTCGCCTTCATCTATTCCCATGTTAGAACCATCACTAGGCACGCCGTACACGGCATTATGGGAGAAAGTGACTTTTTCATCCAGGTTGCAATTCTGGGCAGACAGAAGACAGGTCATGATTTTGGTCGTGCTGGCGGGGTACATCTCTTCATGAATATTCTTGGCATAAAGAATGGTATGCGTATTCATTTCCATTAAAATGGCAGATTCTGCACCAATGGCAGGTCCTTCCGGCCAGTTGGCAATTTCATTGGACTGAATGGGAAGAGACTTGCGTTCTTCCATCTGCTGCTGATACTCATTGGTGGTATCTGCATAGGATGTAAAGGGGATAGAGACCGCAAGTATAACACATGTAAGAGCGGTCGCAGTATAACGAATCAGTGTCTTTATCATAAAAAAAAGAAAATCCTTTCCAAAATGCTGAATAATCTATATTATTTTACACCATTTTCTATAAAATAAATAGACCTAAAATACCGTGACAAAGCGCAAGGGCTGGTGTAAAATCAAATCTATAAAAGCACAAAATGGAGGAACTTATGCGATTAAGAAATGTAACAGGTTCAAAGGATATGATAGCACAGAGTCAGTACGTGATTCATGAGCCGCAGGAACATAAGGGAAAATGGAGTGAGGTCTTTGGAAATGACAGACCGATCCATATAGAGATAGGTATGGGAAAAGGTAAATTTATCATGGGAATGGCGCAGGCTCATCCGGATATTAATTACATAGGAATCGAGAAGTATTCTACAGTACTTCTGCGTGCCATTCAGAAAATGGAAGAAAACGAATTGCCAAATGTAGTATTTATCCGTATGGATGCAGAGGATATCTGTGAAGTATTCGATAAGGAAGAGATAGACAAGATATATCTGAATTTCTCAGATCCATGGCCTAAGGACAGACACGCTAAGAGAAGACTGCCCTCCAGGGAATTTCTGGCTAGATATGATCAATTCCTAGTAAAGGGAGGCAGATTGGAATTTAAGACAGATAACAAAGAGTTGTTTGAGTTTGCACTGGAAGAGCTGGAGCCTGCGGGCTGGAAGGAAGAGGCAGTGACCAGGGATCTGCATCATGATGAAAAGCTGTGTGCAGGGAATATTATGACAGAGTATGAGGAGAAATTCTCAGCTCAGGGGAATCCGATCTATAAATATATTATCTATAGATAGAGTACATAGTACAAATATGGGAGGTTACAAAATGACAGAGAAGTGGGTAAAAGAGGTATATGAAAAAATACTGACAAAAGAAGAACAGGTTGCAAAGAGAAATGCACACAAGATACCATATACAACGAAAGATGGTGTATTTGATGATAAGAGTGGTAAAGAGATCTGCTGGTGGACCAATGGATTCTGGGGCGGTATGATGTGGCAGCTTTATCATGCAACAGGAAATGAGCTGTATCGTGAGATTGCAATCGAGAACGAAGAAAAACTGGATGCAAATCTGATGAACAGACAGGGCATGGACCATGACAGCGGTTTTAAATGGCTTCCAACAGCAGTAGCGCATTATCGTGTGGATGGAAATGGGGAATCCAAAAACAGGGCATTGCTGGCAGCAGATAATCTTGCTGGCAGATTTAACCCGGTTGGACGTTTTATCAGAGCCTGGAATAACTGGGATGGCAATGAGGACGGCTCTTTTGCGGGCAGAGCAATTATTGACTGTATGATGAATCTTCCATTACTGTATTGGGCTGGTGATGAACTTCATGACCCGAAATTTTATCATGTGGCTAAGATGCATGCAGATACAGCCATGGAATATTTTGTCAGAGATGATGGTTCTGTCAATCATATTGTAGACTTCAATGCAGAGACAGGTGAATTTGTGCAGTCTGTAGGTGGACAGGGATATGGGGGTAGGTTCTTCCTGGACCAGAGGACAGGCATGGGCTATTTATGGATTTGCACTGAGCTACCGTCATACGAAGCAGGAGAAATATCTGGATACAGCCAGAAAAGTAGCAGCATATTTTATATCCTGTATTCCTGAGAGCGGTCTGATTCCTGTAGATTTCAGACAGCCGGCAGAGCCGGCGTGGGAAGACTCCACGGCAGCAGCAATTGCGGCCTGTGGTATGCTTGAGATTGCTTCTCATCTGTCAGAGGAAGAAGGCGCCCAATACAAAGAAGCAGCTCTTAGAATGCTGAAAGCATTGGCAGAAAAGAGATGTAACTGGGATGAGAATCAGGATAACCTGTTAGAGAAGTGTACAGCAGCTTACCATGACAAGGATCATGAATTTTCCATTATTTATGGAGATTATTATTTTATAGAGGCAATCTGGAAATTATGTGATAAAGAGATGTTCATATGGTAATGAACTGGTGAATGGAGGGGGAGAAATGGTATTTCAACCAAAGACAGTTGATTATGAATTAAGTCCATATACAGGGCTTACAAGGCAGAGCTGGATAGAAGCAGGAGAGTATCTTTTTGCAGGGGATTTTCAATAATATCAAGTCCTTTGACGATCCGGTGGTTATGCCCAGAAAAGAAACAAAAGTAACCTATCCACATAGTGCAGATGCAATCTGGGGTGGAAAGCAGAATATTTTGAAGGACTGGCGAGATCTTTCTTCGTTGCAGCGCCACTGATTGCAAATAATCCTGAGCTTGTAATCAATGGATATTCCATCAAAGAGTATTACAAAAATCATGTACTAAGAGCCTGTACACCTTCAGATAAATTATCAGTAGGAAGATATGAAGAATTGGTAGAACTGGCAGGAAAAGAAGATCCGTTCCGAGCTTTTCAGCAGACAGTAGAGACTTGTGCGCTGGTTATCTGTCTTTGGATCAGCAAGGAGCAGATATGGGATACCTATACCAAGAAGGAAAAAGATCTGATAGCAGAGTTCCTTTATGGATATGCAAATGGTAATACCGTACCGCAGAATTGGCGTCTGTTCAATATGCTGGATCTGGCATTTCTGTCTATGGAGGATATCCTATTGATGAGGATATTATGAGAGAACATGCCCAGGCTATTGTGAATTATTATGCAGGGGATGGCTGGTATCGTGACGGACAGTCTTTTGATTATTATTCCTGTTGGGCTTTTAATGTATATGCACCTATCTGGAACCAATGGTATGGATACAGGAAGGAACCATATCTGGCAGCAAAATTTGAAGAATATTCTAATACGTTAATGAAGACATATGCGGATTTCTTCGATGCGGATGGCTTTACAAACATGTGGGGACGCAGCAACATATATCGAAATGCGGCTACGAGTGCCTTCGATGGCAATATGATGCTGAAGCATTGGGAAGCTGATCCCGGGCTTGCAAGAAGAATTTCCTCCGGTTCTCTGTTACAGTTCCTGCAAAGGGAGGACTTCCTGTATAAGGGCGTACCTACGTTGGGATTCTATGGTCAGTTCACTCCTTTGGTTCAGGGCTATTCCTGTGCAGAATCTCCATTCTGGCTTGGCAAGGCTTTCTTGTGTCTGCATTTACCCAAAGACCATCCATTCTGGACAGCGAAAGAGAATAATGGTACATGGGAGAAATTAAAAGATCAGGAAGTAAAAGTAACAGCACTGGATGGCCCTGCATTATGCTTCTCCAATCATCAGGCAAATGGCGAGACGATATTACGAACAGGCAAGGTAGTAAAGGACAGGGGAGACGAGCATGGTATGTGGAATTATTCAAGCTGTGCTTTAACACAAAGTATCCATGGGAATCTGCACCTGCAAAGATATTGAGGCGCAGCAGTATGTGCTTCACGATGTAACGACAGATACCTATGATAAGGCAAATGTAACATTCTGGCATGGACAAAAAGGTGATGTGTTATATAGACGTCAGTTCTTTGGTTATAATCTGCAGACAGAGTGTCACTGGATACAGGCGATGAATCTGGCTGATTTCACAGTACCATGTGGTGTGATCAGAGTAGATAAGCTCAGACTCTTTAAGAAGCCTGTTTCACTGACCTTTGGCGCATATGGCTTCCCGGATAACGGAACGCAGATAACGCTAAAGGAACAGCCATATGAAGATGGCAAAGCCAAAGCTGTTATCTTAAAGGGACATGATGCTACAGGCAGGGGAGAAACAGCTTGCCATGACAATTTATGATGGATGGGATGATATTGCATATGTAGAGAGCTGTGGTACGAATCCCGATTCGAACATTCCATTGTTGTATATGCTAAATTGGAGAGAAAGAATCAGAATCATTATGAACCTTCTATTCTGATCTCCCAGGTAATTACCAAAGAAACGCTGGAAGATTTCACAGAGGATGAATTGTTCCCGATAGAAAGTGTAACCTATACTGACCCTCAAAAGAAGGGCGGCTATGGACCGGTACAGGTGAGATTAAAGAATGGAAGTACCCGTAAAGTAGACTTTGAAGGTATGGAAGGACAGCTGATGTTATAAAAATATTACAAAATAGAATACTGCAACAGGTATTTTCCTAATGGTTCTTAGATTTGCAGGATGTACAATAAAAAGACTGGAAGAATCCAGTCTTTTTATATTGAGTCGATGCGACAAGATTTGAACTTGCGACCTCTGCGTCCCGAACGCAGCGCTCTACCAAGCTGAGCCACGCATCGAAAGAAATTTTATCAGTGCTTTTACTATTATACTGGATTTTGGCTTTTTTTCAAGCTCTTTTAAAATAAAAAAAGTATTGAAAAGTTATAGAAATTTAATAAAATGGAGTCAAGGTATAAAACAAAAGAAGTAACAGGAAGGCATGGCAGATAAGATGAAAACAGGCAGTGAAAAATTGACAAATGCGTATATCAGACACAAGCTGGATCACAATGGAAGAAGATTAGGGACGGTCATTAAGTGGATTGTTTTTTCTATTGTATCAGGTGTTGTCGTGGGACTGGTAGGAACGGCTTTTTATTTCGCTATGGACTGGGTAACGGCTACAAGGCTGGCGCATCCCTGGCTGGTGTTAGGTCTTCCTTTTGGTGGTATGGCAATTGTAGGCTTGTATAAATTACTTCATGATGAGAAGGATACAGGAACGAATCTTGTACTGTCTGCTATTTCGGCGGGAGAGAGTGTTCCGCTTAGAATGGCGCCCCTGATTTTTGCGACCACGTTACTGACGCATTTATTTGGCGGTTCTGCAGGACGAGGGTGCTGCTTTACAGTTGGGAGGAAGTCTGGGTAATACACTGGGCAGATTGTTCCGGTTTGATGAGAAGGATCAGCACGTTATGATCATGTGTGGAATGAGTGCGTCTTTTTCGGCATTATTTGGAACACCTATGGCAGCTGCAATCTTCTATGGAGGTCGTAACAGTAGGTATCATGCATTATTCTGCGCTGGTGCCATGTGTGGTATCTTCTCTGGTGGCACATGCAATTGCCGTTTCCTTTGGTGCTGCGGCAGAATTATTTCCCATAGGAGAGATTCCAGCATTTACATTACAGTCAGCAGCAATTCTGACACTTCTGTCAGCTATGTGTGCAATTGTCAGCATTTTATTCTGTATTATGCTGCACCGCAGTGAATGGCTGTATCGTAAACTATTTAAAAATGCTTATCTTCGTGCGGCAGCTGGCGGCGTCGTAATTATCATACTTACGATGCTGGTTGGCTCCCAGACTTATAATGGTACGGGTGTATCCGTGATTGCCAGTTGTATGGAAGGGAATGTAAGACCGGAAGCGTTTTTCATGAAGATGCTGTTTACGGCATTGACACTGGGAGCAGGTTATAAGGGCGGTGAGATAGTCCCTTCCTTCTTTATTGGTGCATCCTTTGGATGTCTGTTTGGTAATATAATCGGATTCTCCCCAGCCATGTGTGCGGCAGTAGGTATGACGTCCGTATTCTGTGGTGTTACGAACTGTCCGATTACATCGCTGTTGATCAGCTTTGAATTATTTGGATATGATGGAATGCCATATTTCCTGCTGGCGGTAGCTTTCAGTTATATGTTATCCGGTTATACAGGATTATATCGAAGCCAGAAGATTGTATATTCCAAATTCAAGACCAACTATATCAATAAGCAGACGCATTAATTGCAAAAGGCAATATCGTGCAGAAGGATGGCGGCATCATGAAAATCTGTGGTCGGTACTTCACAACAGGATAGAGCAATATGGGCATACTCCTTCGTTTCTTTTGGAGAAGCGAATACGAGGATGCCTTTTTTTGCGGCTTTTTCCTTGAATTGCTGATTGGTGAGCGCGCTTTTGATATGAAGATGTACCAGAGTAACGGATTCTCCCATGGTGACAAATGCCTGATCGCCAAAGGTCTGTTCCAGTTCGGTTGCCAGAGCCTTGGCTTTACCTGCGTAGAGACGCTTTAATTTACGAATCTGACTGTCCAGGTGTCCGTCACGGAGGAACTGGCACAATGCAAGCTGTTCTGCTTTGGAGGCGGTCTGGTTATATAATGCTGCTTTACGCTGGTATAGCGGCAGCAGTTCATCCGGCAGAATCATGAAGCTTAGACGGATGGAGGGCAGCAGCAGTTTGGAAAAGGTACTCAGATATACGACATTAGTTCCGCCGGCTAAGCCCTGAAGACAGGGGCGTGGCTTGCTGAAATAACGAAATTCATTATTATAATCATCTTCGATAATAAGTCTGTTATGGGATACGGCATCACGTAACAGGCTGAGTCTTTTTCTCCATGGGCATGACATCACCAAGGGAAGTCATATTAGAGGGTGTCATATAGAGAACATCTGCGTGTTCTTTATCCTGAATGACCGCAAATCCATAATCTTCAAAAATAACAGTACCCTGTTCAAACTTGGAATCCTGAAAAGCAACGGAGTGTTTATCCCTGATGAGAGGACACAGGATGTTGAGAAGACTCTGGGAACCTGCACCGATGATGATATTATCCGGCGTACAGACCGCATTCCTTTTTGTTGATGACATAATTACATATCGTTTCGCGAAGTTCCCATTCACCCTGGGGTTCTCCATAGGTCAGCATTCGTTTATCCTGGCGAAGGGCGCTCTTAATATATCTTCTCCACAGGTTAAAGTCAAAACTGTCAGCGTCTGCATTGTTGGAGGTGAAATTATAGACTATATGGGGTGTTGTATTGTGGATATTTTTTGAAATTTGCGCAGATAATGTGGATGGAACTAAGGGGCGGCCTGTCACATAATAACCACTCTGAGGTCGGGATATGATATAGCCGTCCGCAGCAAGGCATAAGTAGGCGGTCTCTATCGTTGTCCTGCTTAGACCAAGCTGTTCGGAGCAGCGGCGAATAGAGGGCATTTTCGTATTTTCAGGAAGCTTTCTGGTAAGAATCAGTTCCTTATAATAATCATATACTTGCATATAACGGGTAGATTGACCGGACTCTATATCTAAATTCATGGCAGTTCCTTTCCAGTAGTATTTTTTTCAGCGTAGCATGCATAAGAAAACATTGCAAGCAGGTTTTTCTTTTTTTGGAAAACTGTGGTATGATGAGAAGTAAAGCATCGAAGCTGCGATTTTGCGCATGTAGTTTTGAAGCATCTTGATTTTGCTGGCAATAGTGGGACTGACCTGTTCCATTACTGCACAGTATTTTGCGGCAAAAGCGGCAGTAGGTTTTGCAACTAAGGTACGTCATGCATTATTTGACCATATTCAGAAATTGTCCTATACAGAGATGGATACCGCAGGAACGGATACCATGATTACCAGAATGACCAGTGATATCAATCAGGCACAGTCCGGTGTCAATATGGTACTCCGTCTGTTTTTGCGTTCTCCTTTTATTGTATTTGGTGCCATGATTATGGCATTTACCATTGACGTAAAGGCAGCGCTTATCTTTGTGGTAACGATTCCTGTTTTATCCGTTGTGGTATTTGGAATTATGATAATTACAATTCCGTTGTTCCGCCGGGTGCAGGCATCTTTAGATAAAGTCCTTGGAGTAACAAGGGAGAATCTGACCGGAAGCCGTGTTATCCGTGCCTTTAATAAAGAGCAGGAAGAAATTGCAGATTTTGATGAGAGTAATGAGAGGCTGACGGATGTACAGCTCTTCGTAGGAAAAATTTCAGCATTGATGAATCCGCTTACCTATATTATCATCAACGTGGCACTGGTTATTCTTATCTGGACAGGTGCAATTCAGGTAAATATCGGAAAGATTTCACAGGGTGAAGTAGTAGCACTGGTAAACTATATGTCCCAGATTCTGGTGGAATTAGTAAAGCTTGCAAACCTGATTATTACGGTAACCAAGGCAATTGCCTGTGGAAACCGCGTGCAGAGTATTTTTGAGATGGAGACTTCCATGGTGGATGGAAATGGAAGCAAAAAGGAAGATACCGGATATACCGTAGAATTCCGCAATGTTTCCATGCGTTATAAAGGTGCCGGAGCAGATACCTTAACCGGCATTGATTTTAAAGCAAAGCCAGGAGATACCATTGGTATTATCGGTGGAACCGGTTCCGGGAAGTCCTCTGTGGTCAATCTGATTCCTCGTTTCTATGATGTCACGGAGGGACAGGTTATGGTAGATGGCATGGATGTCCGGGAATATAAGATTACGGATTTAAGAGATAAGATTGGTATTGTGCCGCAGAAAGCAGTTCTGTTTGCGGGGACCGTCCGAAGTAATCTTGCCTGGGGCAAAGAGGATGCGACGGAAGAAGAGATGCAGCAGGCACTTTCCGTTGCACAGGCAGCAGAAGTTGTAGATAAGAAAGACGGTAAGCTGGATGCGGAAGTAGAACAGGGTGGAAAGAATTTCTCCGGTGGACAAAAGCAGCGTCTTACAATTGCCAGAGCACTGGTAAAACAGCCGGAAATCCTTATCATGGACGACAGCTCATCTGCACTGGATTATGCTACCGATGCTAAACTGCGTCAGGCAATTCATAATATGCCAAGCCGTCCGACCGTATTTATCGTATCACAGCGTGCCGCATCCATTATGTATGCCGATAAGATTATCGTATTAGATGATGGAACTGTTGCAGGAACCGGCACCCATGAAGAGCTGTTAAAGGATTGCAGCGTATATCAGGAAATCTATTATTCGCAGTTTAAGAGGACGGAAGGAGGACACTGATATGAAAAAGGAATCAAGACAGAAGGAAACCCTTGGAAGAATCCTTAAGTATATGAAAAAGTACTGGTTATTCTTAGGTTTGTCCATTGCATTAGCGGTGATCAGTGTAATTTTAACCTTATACATTCCGATTCTTACCGGAGATGCCATTGATTATATCGTAGACAAAGGAAAAGTAGATTTTACTTATATTACACCAATCCTTAAGAAAATGGTGGTAGTCATTCTGATTACAGCAGTTGCCCAGTGGATTATGAATGTCTGCAACAATAAGATGACTTATAATATTGTCCGGGATATCCGTAAGGATGCTATCCGTAAAATAGAAATTCTTCCACTGAAATATTTATCTTCTTCTCATCTATAACTAATCCTTCAACAAGATTCGTAAACAGTCTTGTATATGCGAGTGTTGCGATTGTTGGTGCATTTTCGGCTATCAATGGCGGTATAACAGTAGGTCAGTTATCAAGCTTCTTAAGTTATGCGAACCAATATACAAAGCCATTTAACGAGATCTCAGGCGTCGTTACGGAGCTTCAGAACGCTATGGCCTCAGCAGCCAGAGTATTTGAACTTATTGAAGAAGAACCTGAGATTCCTGATACAAAAGATGCAAAGGTTGTTGATGAGGTTGATGGAACAGTTGACCTTAATGATGTGTGCTTCTCTTATGTCAGATAAGAAGCTTATTGAGGGCTTCAATCTTCATGTCAAGAAGGGACAGAGAATTGCGATTGTAGGACCTACAGGCTGTGGTAAGAGTACAGTAATAAATCTTCTTATGAGATTTTATGATGTTAACAGTGGAAGCATTGATGTATCGGAACTGATATAAGACAGATGACCAGAAAGTCTTTAAGACAGGGTTTTGGTATGGTTCTTCAGGAGACATGGCTCAAGTCAGGAACTATAAGAGAGAATATCGTAATGGGTAAGCCTGATGCTACAGAGGAAGAGATTATTGCAGCAGCCAAGGCAGCACATTCATATGGATTCATCAAGAGAATGTCTAACGGATTCGACACAGTTATAGGCGAGGATGGTGGAAGCCTTTCACAGGGACAGAAGCAGCTTTTATGTATAACAAGAATTATGCTTGCAAAGCCGCCAATGCTTATTCTTGATGAGGCTACATCTTCTATTGATTTGCACTGACAGGACAGACATTTACATTGAATCCTGTAGTATATGGTATTCTGGCAGTGATTCTCGTATGGGGCTCTATTAATGTAACGAATTGCGCAGATGGTGTGGATGGCCTGTCGGGAACGCTTGCCAGCATTACACTGGCAACCGTATATCTGATTATGCAAAGTAAGGAGATTGCGCCGGATTTTGCATATTTGATTCTGCTGTTCATTGCATGTATTCTGGGGTATCTCTGGTATAATGCCACCGAGCTGTCTGATGATGGGAGATGCGGGCTCCCGTGCAATTGGATTATTTATTGCCATTGCAGTGATGAAGATGGGGAAGCCCTTTCTTATATCTGCTGGTTGCATGTGTTCTTATGGTAGATGGTGGTATTGGTCTGGTAAAGGTGTCATTACTTCGGTATTTGCATATTAAGATATTGACGAAGGTACGTACACCGCTTCATGACCATGTGAGAAAGAATAAGAACTGGTCAAATGCGCAGACAGTATTCAAATTTGCAATTATTCAGATTATGATATCTGCTGCAGTTGTATGGATGATTGTGTGAATTTATATTTTAAGGCTCCACTCTGAGCAATCCCATACGTCTGTTGCCAGTCCATCATAGAAATCAGGTTCATGGCAGACCATAAGAATACTTCCTTTGTATTCCATAAGAGCCCTCTTTAATTCTGATTTGGCATCTACATCCAGGTGATTGGTAGGCTCGTCCAGAAGCAGTATATTTGTCGGCTTGTTAATCAGCTTGTCACAATCTGACCTTTGCCTGTTCACCACCGCTTAATACCTTGACTTTACTCTCGATATGCTTGGTAGTCAGACCACATTTGGCAAGAGCACTACGTACTTCATACTGGCTTAAAGATGGGAAATCTTTCCATATCTCTTTCACATGTCGTGGTAACAGACTGATCCATTTCTGTTCAAAGTAACCAATCTCCAGATAATCACCTGCAATTCCACATCCATTTTATCCATTCTGACGAGACATTGCCAGGTTCAGAGGTTTAGGGGCTTTGCTGTTTATTATATGCTGCTTCTAATTGTGCCTTTTTCATGGCATAGACTTCCTGGAACTTGTCATAGTCACCGACATAACGGGTGAGCTGTGCATTATCCATATGATAAATAATGTTAATGACACTGTTCAGAAAAGGAATATCATGTGAGATCAGAATGAAGGCATTTTCGTATTCCTGCAAATAGCGTTTGAGCCATTCGATATGTTCCGCATCCAGATAGTTGGTCGGCTCATCCAGAAGCAGGATATCCGGCTTCTCCAGTAACAGTTTGGCAAGCAGAACCTTGGTACGCTGACCACCACTCAAATCGGTGACGTCTGCATCCAGACCAACATCTAACAGACCTAATGCTCTGGCTACTTCTTCAATCTTGGAATCAATCATGTAGAAATCATGCTGTGTGAGAAGTTCCTGAATGGTTCCCAGTTCTTCCATATATTCTTCCAGTTCTGTCTCAGAAGCCTCACCCATTTTGTCACAGATCTCATTCATGCGGGACTCCATCTCATATAGGAAATCAAAAGCAGAAGCAAGTACATCACGGATCGTCATACCTTTCTGAAGAGCGGTATGCTGGTCGAGATAGCCTACACGTACATTCTTAGCCCATTCTACTTTACCTTCATCCGGCATTAATTTACCGGTAATAATATTCATGAAAGTAGACTTACCTTCTCCGTTAGCGCCTACAAGACCGATGTGTTCGCCTTTCAGGAGACGGAAGGATACATTGGTGAAAATAGTTCTGTCCCCAAAACCGTGGGAAAGATTCTCTACATTTAAAATACTCATCGTTCATTAAACCTTTCTGTATATGATCACTCAAAAGAATTATATATGGAAAATGGGAAATAGTCTATTAACATTTGGGTTAGTTCGCACTAATATAATATTGTGAATAAAATAAAACGGAAAGAGGGGAACTTACAGATAAAAAGGTAAGGTAAGTTATGCAAAATTGTCATATAATAACTTAAGCATTGACAAAAAAATGTAAAAAATATATAATAAAAATATATTTGAAGGATAGTTCACATGCAAATGTACTAAACCGGAAAAGTAATACGCTTATGGCTGCGTACACTTTTTCGGTTTTTTTGGTTTTTGCAGCAGATGTGGTGAAATATTGCGGTTTGTTATTCAGAGAGGAGGGTACAAATGCAGAACATAAATGGAAAAATTGCATTCAGAGGAATTGCGATTGGAAAAATCAAAGAAATTTCTAAAGAAACCAATGTGGTAAGACGTGTGAAGATTAATGATGTACAGGCGGAAATCGAACGTTTTGAAGCAGCCAGAGATCAGGCGGCACAGGAATTAAAGGAGCTTTATGATAAGGCGGTCAAAGAAGTCGGAGAAGCAAATGCAGCAATTTTTGAAGTACATCAGATGATGTTAGAAGATGAAGATTATCTGGATTCAATCCATAACATCATAGAGGTACAAGCTGTGAATGCAGAATTTGCAGTGGCAGCGACAGGAGATAATTTTGCCAGGATGTTTGCAGAAATGAATGATGATTATATGAAGGAACGTGCTGCAGATGTAAAAGATATATCTGAGCGTGTGATTCGTATTTTGTCCAGGAAGGAAGAAAACATACATACATCCGAAGAGGAAAAGGAAAAAAATATATTATTGTAGCAGATGATCTTGCTCCAAGTGAAACAATCCAGTTGGACCGTGAAAGGGTGCTTGCATTTGTGACAAGACAGGGTTCAGCAAATTCACATACAGCGATTCTTGCCAGAACCATGAATATTCCGGCATTGGTATCGACCGCAATTCCAAAAGAAGTGAATGGGAAGTCTGCGATTGTAGATGGTTTTAAAGGGATTGTGATTCTTGATCCGGAAGAAGACGTATTAAAAGAATATGTGAGAAAACAGCAGGATGAGAAGCGGCATGAGGAATTATTACAGCAGTTAAAGGGAAAACCGACTGTTACGAAAGAAGGGAAAAAGATCAGGCTTTATGCCAATATTGGTGAGGTAAAAGACCTGGGAGCTGTTTTACAGAATGATGCAGAAGGAATCGGACTTTTCAGAAGTGAGATTTTTATATCTTCAGAGTGACCATTTCCCAACAGAGGAAGAACAGTTCCGCTCCTATAAAACAGTTGCAGAGGTGATGGCAGGGAAAAAGGTGATTATCCGTACATTAGATATCGGGGCGGACAAGCAGATTGATTATTTTGGACTTGACCATGAGGATAATCCTGCATTGGGGTATCGTGCAGTGAGAATCTGTCTGAGTCAGCCTGAAATATTTAGGACACAGTTAAGAGCGTTGCTGAGGGCCAGTGCGTTTGGTAATATTTCCATTATGGTTCCCATGATCGCATCCGTATGGGAAGTGCAAAAAGTAAAAAGAAATGATGGAAGGATTGAAAGCAGAATTGTCTGCAGAGGGGCTGCCATTTAAAGATGTTGAATTTGGAATCATGATTGAGACTCCGGCAGCAGTCATGATTGCAGATGATCTTGCAAAAAGAAGTAGACTTCTTTTTCAGTATTGGAACAAATGATCTGACGCAGTATACTCTTTGCTGTTGACAGGCAGAATGCAAAGCTTGACCGTTTCTATGATCCACATCATCCGGCTGTGCTCAAAATGATCCGGATGGTTATTAACAGTGCACACAGAGAAGGTATCTGGGCAGGAATTTGTGGGGGAGCTTGGAGCGGATCTGACTTTGACAGAAACATTCATGAAAATGGGAATTGATGAATTATCGGTATCACCTGCGATGGTACTGCCTGTAAGAGATAAAATAATAAATGCATAGTCTAAGGAGGAAAATGAAAATGAAATCATTCAATTACACAGTAAAGGATGAATTGGGAATTCATGCAAGACCGGCGGGAATGCTTGTAAAAAGAGGTTAAAAATTTTTGAAAGTAAAGTAACTCTTGAAAAAGATGGAAGGGTTATTGATGCAAGTCGTCTGATGGCAGTTATGAGTATGGGGATTAAAAAAAGACCAGACTGTGACTGTAACAGTAGAAGGTGCTGATGAAGAGGCAGCATATGATGCGTTAAAAGCTTTCTTTGAAGCAAATTTATAAAATACCGGACGGAGTTGGACTTCAGTACTGAGATGGCATGGTATTCACAGCTAGGGGAACTGTTATTTTGCTTACATTAAAACAATGAATATAAAAAATTGGTGATTATACATAGTATTTTCGAAAGATGTATAGTCGATATTTACAAAGAAGGAAAAATATTCAGAATAAATATTGACATAATGAACAAATAGTGTTAAAATTTTCTTAAATAAGAGAGACACATTGGATTGTTACTGGTAAACAGGCAAAACCAAATTTTACATATCTTACTTGGATTTTGTAAAATTTGGTTTTTTCTATATAAAGAGCCTGTATCAAATAAAAATGGAGTGAAATATGGTTATCCAGAAAGTGATTAATAACAATGTAATATCGGCATATGACGTGAACCGGCAGGAAGTTGTTATTATGGGTAAAGGAATCGGTTTTAAGGCGCATACAGGGATTTGATCGATGAGGGCAGGATAGAAGGTTTTCCGTATCGAGAATGAAAAAGCTTTCCAGACAGTTTCAGGAGGTTTTAGAAAATATTCCGCTAGAGCATATGCAGATTACCAGTGATATTATCTCCTATGCCAGAAAAAATCTGAATGTACAATTGAATCAGAACATATATATCACTTTGATGGATCATATTAATTTTTGCAATCCAAAGACAGTCACAGGGAATTCAACTAAAGAATGCATTGCTTTGGGAGATTAAGTTTTACCACCAGGAATATCTGATGGGAAAATATGCAATTGATCTTTTGAATGAGAAGTTAGGGACAGAATTTCCGGAAGATGAGGCAGGATTTATAGCACTCCATTTTGTGAATGCAGAATATAACACAACGATCAATGATACTTTTGCAATGACAAATATGATCCAGGAGATCTTAGAGCTGGTTAAACAGGAACTGGGGATTGAGTTTGATGAGGAATCCCTGCATTATGAGAGAGGTTTGTCACTCATCTTAAGTTTCTTGTACAGCGCCTTTACCGGCATGAGCTGTTGAAGGATGAGGAGATTGAATTTGCAAGGATGATGGAAAATAAGTATCCGGAAGAATATGAATGCAGTAAACATGTTGCGGCATATATCGAAAAGGAATATGGCAGCAAGATTGCCGGTGAGGAAATCATGTTTCTTGCAATACATATAAAACGTGTGCGTATGACAGAATAAATCTGAACACAATACAGAAAAGAGGGATGAATGTGTTTAATTTTGGCAAGAAAAAAAACAAAGGAATTGAGGTAGGTTCACCAGTAAAGGGAAAGCAGTTGCAATCAGCAATGTAAGCGATCCGACTTTCGGAGAGGAGATTTTGGGAAAAGGCGTTGCAATCATGCCTGCGGAAGGTAAGATTTATGCGCCAGCTGATGGTAAGATTGAGATGTTGTTTGATACAATGCATGCAGTAAGCATGATAACTTCAGAAGGTGTAGAAATACTGATACACATCGGACTTGATACGGTTGCACTAAAGGGAGAACATTTTACTGCATATAAAGGCAACGGTGATTCCGTGAAAAAGGGAGAGCTTCTGATTGAAGCTGATATGGATGCTATAAAAGGAGCAGGTTATGATGTGATCACACCTGTGGTTGTGTGCAATACATCGGATTATCAGGCAGTGGAAACAGTGACAGATCAGGAAGTAAGTCCAGGTGACACAGTACTGATACTTAATAAATAAAGAAACAACAAAATAAAGGTCAATGCAGAGTTGATAAAATGTATTATATCCGTGTTTATAACGGTATAAAATAAAACTAAAAGGGATTATAAAAAAGGAGGAGCTTTTAGTATGATGAAGTATTTGCAGAAATTAGGAAAAGCTTTAATGCTTCCAGTTGCGTGTCTTCCAATCTGTGGTATCTTAATGGGTATTGGACCATGCAGGGTGGTGATGTTACCGGTATTGTTGAGATGATTGGATTCTTCCTTGTAAAAGCAGGTGGAGCTTTAATTGATAACATGGCAATTCTTTTTGTTATCGGCGTCGGCGTTGGTATGGCAGATGACAATGATGGTACAGCAGCTCTTGCAGCATTAGCATCATGGTTAATGATGACAAACCTTGCTGTCTGTAGGTGCTGTATACAACATTAATGCCTCTTGAAGAAGGTAGACAAACCGCTTACATCGCATTCAGCAAGATCCAAACCCGTTCATCGGTATCGCCGGTATGATCGGTTCTTCATGCTACAACAAATTCAAAGGAACAAAAGCTGCCGGATTGGCTGTCATTCTTCAGCGGCAAACGTTGCGTAGCTATCGTAGCAGGTGTTGTTTCTATCGTTGTATCCGTAGTTCTGCTGTTCGTATGGCCGGTACTGTTTGGCGTTCTGGTTGCACTGGGCGAAGGTATCCGTTCGGTCTGCATCACGCACTGAACAACGTATTCTGGTTTGATACCATCGGTCTTGGTGACCTGTCTCACTTCTGGGCTGGTGAAACATCTGCAGATGTTTCATGGGATTTAGGTATGTATATGTCTGGATTCTTCCCATGTATGATGTTCGGTATACCGGGCGCAGCTCTTGCTATGGTTCATACAGCAAAAGCAAACAAGAAAAAGTTGCAATCGGTCTTCTTTCTTCCGCAGCAATCGCAGCATTTGTTTGTGGTGTAACTGAGCCGTTCGAATTTGGTTTCATGTTCCTGGCTCCTGGACTGTATGTAGTATACGCTCTGCTGTACGCTATCTTCACAGTAATCACAGTTGTACTTGGATTCCGTGCCGGATTCAGTTTCTCAGCTGGTCTGACTGACCTGGTCTTCTCTGCTTCCCTTCCGGCAGCAGCTAAGACATGGCTGATCATCCCTCTTGGTATTGCAGCATTCATCGTATTCTATGTAGTATTCCGTTTCGCGATCACGAAATTTGACCTGAAAACACCAGGTCGTGAAGATGATGATATCGACGAATCTGAAAAGAGCATCAAACTGTCTAACAACAACTACACAGAAGTTGCAAAAAAGCAGTTCTGGCTGGATGCGGCGGTAAAGAAAACATTACTTCTATCGATAACTGCATCACCAGACTTCGTCTGGAAGTGAAAGATACTACAAAAGTAAACGAAAAAGCAATCAAAGCAGCTGGAGCAGCTGGTGTGATTCGCCCAGGCAAAACAAGTGTTCAGGTTATCATCGGAACTCAGGTTCAGTTCGTAGCTGATGAGCTGGCTGGAGAAATGATTGTAGGCGGAGAACCTGGCAAAGGCAGCCAATGCAGAATTTGCGGATATTACAGCGTAAGCAGAGATTACGATATTGCAGGGATATGGAGGAGGACACATGAGAACAATTCATGTAAATGATGTAACCAGTAACATCAGAGAGATGTATAGAAGCCAATCATTATCTGACACCGGATATGGATGCAGCATTGAAAAATGCAGTAGAGACTGAAAAGAGCGGTCTTGGAAAGCAGATTTTAAACCAGCTTCAGGATAATCTTAAAATAGCCGGAGAAGATATGATACCAATCTGCCAGGATACGGGAATGGCAGTAGTATTTATGGAGATTGGACAGGATGTACACTTTGAGGGGGGCTCTCTGGAAGAGGCAATCCATGAAGGCGTGCGTCAGGGGTTATGTAGAAGGATACTTGAGGAAATCTGTTGTGAAAGATCCTCTGATCCGTGAGAATACAAAGGACAATACACCTGCAACCATTCATTATTCTATTGTAAGCGGTGATGAGGTGAAAATAACAGTTGCACCCAAGGGCTTTGGCAGTGAGAATATGAGCCGTGTATTTATGCTCAAACCGGCAGATGGTATTGAGGGCGTGAAGAATGCAATCCTGACAGCTGTAAAGATGCAGGTCCCAATGCCTGTCCTCCTATGGTAGTCGGTGTCGGTATTGGCGGCACTTTTGAAAAATGCGCACTTATGGCAAAGCAGGCACTTACAAGACCTGTGAATGAACATTCTACGATTCCTTACGTAAAAGAAATGGAAGAGGAATTACTGGAGAGAATCAATAAAACAGGAATCGGACCAGGTGGTCTTGGTGGTACAACAACAGCGCTGGCAGTGAATATCAATACCTATGCAACACATATTGCAGGACTTCCTGTAGCTGTCAATATATGCTGTCATGTAAACAGACACGCCGTAAGGGTATTGTAAGGAGGACGAAGAAATGGACAGACATATCAATGCACCTTTGGATGCACAGACTGCGCGAGAGCTGCGTGCAGGGGATTATGTATATATTACAGGAGCTATTTACACCGCAAGAGATGCTGCACATCTGCGTATGGATAAGGCATTGAACAGAGGAGAACAGCTCCCTGTTTCCCTGGAAAATAACATTATTTATTATATGGGGCCGTCTCCTGCAAGAGAAGGCAGACCCATCGGTTCAGCAGGACCAACAACGGCAAGCCGTATGGATAAGTATGCGCCCAGATTACTGGATCTTGGATTAAAGGGAATGATAGGTAAGGGTAAGAGAAGTGATGCAGTAAAAGAAGCTATTGTACGCAATGGAGCCGTGTATTTTGCTGCCGTAGGTGGTGCTGGTGCGCTGCTGTCAAAGTCCATACTCTCTTCAGAAGTGGTTGCATATGATGATCTGGGAACAGAGGCTATCCGCAGACTGGAGGTAAAAAGACTTCCCTGTTATCGTTGTTATTGACAGTCTGGGCAATAATCTGTATGAGACAGCAATAGAAGAATATAAACAGGAAGACTGAAAGGCAAACAAACATGAAATTATTAATTCAGAGAGTAAGGGAAGCTGCAGTTGCGGTGGATGGTGAGACGATAGGACAGATTGGACATGGTCTGCTGGTATTTGTCGGTGTGGCAGATACAGACACGAAGCAGATTGCAGACAAGCTGGTCGATAAAATGACAAAGCTGCGTATTTTTGATGATGCACAGGGCAAGACCAATCTTGCAGCGGCAGATGTGCAGGGAGAGTTTCTGATTGTCTCCCAATTCACATTATATGCTGACTGTCGTAAGGGAAACCGCCCTTCTTTCACAGATGCAGGCAATCCCCAGCTTGCAAATGAGCTGTATGAGTATATCATTGATTCTGTTAAGGCAAAGGGCTTCCATACAGAACATGGCAGCTTTGGGGCAGATATGAAGGTGTCTCTTTTAAATGACGGACCTTTTACCATTATGCTGGATTCCAATGAAATAGTGAAGTGATGATAGAAAGGAAATGAGAATGGACTCGAAGAAATATACAACATCAGAACTGATTAAGCGATTTTTGCCTTATTTCAGGCCATATTACAAGACACTGTTTACTGATCTGTTCTGTGCAGCGCTGACTACCATCTGTGAAATTATACTGCCTCTTATAATCAGGCAGATTACGAATACTGCTTTACAGGATGTAGCGCTGCTTACAACGAAAAATGATAGCAGGACTTGATTTCTCTATTTTATCCTGCGTATCATAGATTGTCTCGCCAATTATTATATGGCAGATGTCGGACATGTCATGGGAGCAAAGATAGAGACAGATATGCGTAGAGATGCTTATGCACATCTTCAGCAGCTTTCCAATACGTATTTCAATAATACCAAAGTCGGTCAGATCATGGGCCGTATTACCAACGACTTATTTGAAGTAACAGAATTTGCACATCACTGTCCGGAGGAATTTTTCATTGCCGGTCTCAAAATTGTGATATCTTTTATTATTCTGGCAAGAATACATCTGCTGCTTACTGTCATGGTATTTATATTCGTGCCTATAATGACTATCGTATGCCGTATGATCAACCGTAAGATGCGTTCTGCCTTTGGACAGCAGCGTTATCAGATTGGTGAGTTGAATGCCAAGATAGAGGACAGCTTACTTGGACAGAAGGTCGTAAAGGCTTTTACCAATGAAGAGCTGGAGAAAGAGAAATTTGAAGAGGGCAATCAGGAATTTTTAAAGATCAAGACCTATACGTATATGCTCATGGGTATGTTCAATACTTCTACCAGAGTATTTGATGGTCTGATGTATCTGGTCGTGATTCTGGGCGGTGGATATTTCCTTATGGAACAGCAGATTCTGCCCGGAGATATGGTAGCGTATGTCATGTATGTATCTACACTGATTGCTACAATCCGCAGAATCATTGAATTTGCAGAGCAGTTCCAGCGCGGTATCACAGGTATAGAGAGATTTATTCAGATCATGGATGCAGATATTGAGATATTTGATGAGCCGGATGCAAAGGAGCTGGTAAATCCAAAGGGTGAGATTATCTTTGAAAACGTAAGCTTTGAATATCCAGACGACCATAACAAGGTATTTCATCATCTGAATCTGACGATTCATGCAGGTGAGAAGCTGGCAATTGTAGGTCCTTCCGGTGGTGGTAAGACAACGCTGTGCAATCTGATTCCCAGATTCTATGACGTATCTGGAGGAACGATTACGGTGGACGGCACCAGTATCCGAAACCTGACATTGAAGAGTCTGAGACAGAATATCGGTATTGTACAGCAGGATGTGTATCTTTTCTCAGGAACGGTGTATGATAATATTGCCTATGGTAAGCCGGGCGCTTCCAGAGAAGAAGTAATAGAAGCTGCGAAAAAGGCAGGAGCAGATGAATTCATAAGAGGACTCAGAGATGGATATGATACGTATGTTGGAGAACGTGGTGTAAAGCTCTCAGGAGGACAGAAGCAACGTATCAGCATTGCCAGGGTGTTCTTGAAAAATCCCCCTATTATCATTCTGGATGAGGCTACTTCTGCATTGGATAATGAGAGTGAATATGCAGTAGCGAAGTCCCTTAACGAGCTTGCAAAGGGCAGAACAACACTTACGATTGCACACAGATTATCAAGTATTCGTAATTCAGACAGAATTCTGGTACTGACAGACGAAGGAATTGTAGAAGAAGGTAATCATGATGAATTGATGGCACTGGGTGGCATGTATCATCAATTCTATGTGATGGCTAATGAAATTAAGTAAAGGAAGGCAGTAAGAAAGGTATGGCAGAAGAAAAAAAGAGAAAAGTAGTAGGAGTAGAAGATCCCAAGATAGAAACCAAAAGACTTACGATCTTTTTGATCGCAGTATTTGGTATTGCATGGATTGCAGAGCTTGGAGTCATTAAGCCCATGTATCAGAGTGGAGATGTGGACACGGTAAAGGAAGCGGTCAATATGATCAGTTCCATGATGTTTGCACCGGCTTTTGCATCTCTGATCGCCAGAGTCATGACAAAGGAAGGCTTGTTACATTCAGGATTCCAGTTTAATTTTGCAAAGCATAAGTTCTGCTTTCTGTTTGGATGGTTTGGAACAACAGCGCTGACTTTTCTTGGAGCAGTTCTGTATTTTATAATTTTCCATGACAATTATGATGCATCCATGACGAATTTCGTACAGGCTGCAATAGATAACGGCTCAGAGCTGGATGCAGTGAATATCATTGCGAATTTCAAGACAACTTTATTAATTAATGTATTCTCAGCGCCAGTACTGGATGTAATCAACAGCTTTGGTGAAGAATGGGGCTGGAGAGGTTATCTGCTTCCGAAGCTGTATCGTAAGTTTGGTACGACAAAGGCAATTCTGATCAGTGGTCTGATATCTGGTCTGTGGTATGCGCCTTTGGTATCTCTTGGATATTATTATGGTACAGGCTATGCGGGATATCCATTCACAGGTATTCTTGCTATGTGCGTATTTGGTATGGTCACAGGCTGTATTTATTCCTTTATCAGTCTGAGGAGCGGAAGTATTTTCCCTGCGATCTTCGCACACAGCGCAGTGAATGTCATGATGTCACAGGCTGCATATTTTACAAAGGATGGCGGCAATTTCTTTGTTGGACCTGCGCCGACAGGTATTGTAGCAGGTATACCGTTTATCATAGCAGCAGTTGTGTTCATGCTGTATTTAAAGAAACATCCGGTAGTCAGCAGTAATGAGCAGGAAGCAAAAGAGGCATAGTGCATGAAGAAGGAAATCACCTGCTTTGAAGCACCTAAGATCATGGAGAAGGCATTGGATGTGGGAGAGGCGATGTTGTGTACAGGAGCTGAAATATCCAGGGTAGAGGATACCATTCTGAGAATATGCCACACATATGGCGGAGGAGTCATAGATGTATTTACAATTCTGTCACTGATTATTTTAAGCTGGCATACGACAGATGATCAGAATTTCACCCAGACGAGACGAATCTATTCCTATTCCACAGACCTGGGTAAAATGGAGGAGCTAAATGCACTGTCGAGATATATCTGTGCCAATAAGCCATCCTGTGATGAGATAGAACAGAGAGTGGAAGAGATCATGCATGGTGACAGACGACGTATTTCTGTATCGCGCATGATGGGATATATACTGGGGGCAAGTGCCTTTGCCATCTTCTTTGGAGGGAATCTCAGAGACGGTGTGGCAGCAGGTATTGTGGCATGGATTTTCTATTTCTGGGAATACATATTTGGCCCGCAGCAAAAAACAGAGTAGTATATACACTGCTGTCATCTTTTTGCAGTGGGCATATTGTGTATGTTGTCTGTCCTAAGTGGAATTGCAGTTCATGTAGATAAAGTCATGATAGGCAATATTATGCTTCAGATACCGGGAATCAATATGATGAATGCCATCAGGGATATGATGTGCGGAGATATGATTACGGGACTTCTGCGACTGATGGAAGCAATTATTCTGGCGGTAGCGATTGCGGCAGGCTTTGCGCTTGCAATAATCTGCTTCGCAAAATAAGGAGATTATTAGTGGTAAGTATGATATGGGAATTTCTTATCAGGAATTGCAGTCTGATTGTGAGTGGAGCCATAGGAACACTGGGATTCTGCCTGTTTTTCAGAATCCGCAGGGATAAACTGATATATGGATGCATAGGCGGGCTGCTTACCAGTCTGTTCTATTGCATATGCAGTGATTTGGGAATGTCAATTCTGATGCGCAATCTTGTCCCGGCTATTGTAGGAACCTTATATGCGGAGATCATTGCCCGTATTGTAAAGGCTCCTGCGACAGTATTTCTGATACCAGCGGTAATTCCCCTGACGCCTGGAGGGACTTTATACTATACAATGAGCGCTATTGTAGATGGAGATATGGCAAAGGCACAGGAACAGGGTGGAATCACGCTTCTGGTGGCACTGGGCATTGCCGTGGGAATTGTGTTTATTTCCGTTATTTTCTATCAGTTGACCAATTGGAACAGACGGCTAAAGGTTACGAAGAACAAGCCCTGGCAACAGGGGTGAGAAAGGCATGGTAATTCATATGAGAATGTATGTATACAGTATGAGAGAGTTTGATGAACTTCCTTCTTTGAACAATATTGCAGCAAGAATCAGGTGGAATGGGCGTATACTAAGGAAACACCCTGTATGGATAATCTGGAAAAGGCAAAAGGCTATGATGTCGTTAATATAATAACTACTGTTATTAATAAAGAAATGATTGATAAATGGCATGAGCTGGGTGTGAAATGTATCGCGACCAGAACGATAGGATTTGACCACATTGACTGTGCATATGCCAAAGAAAAAGGAATGGGGGTCATTCACATTACCTATTCACCGGCAACAGTAGCTGATTATACAATTATGCTGATGTTGATGGGCTGCCGCAAAATACAGTATATCATGCAGCGTGCGCAGATTCAGGATTATACATTACAGGGTAAAATCGGCAGAGAGCTTCCGGGAATGACAGTAGGTATTATTGGAACCGGTAAAATTGGAAAGACAGTAATCAAGCATTTGTCAGGATTTGGCTGTAAGATACTGGCTTATGATATTTATGAAAGTGATGAGGTGCGTCAGTATGCACAGTATACAGAGCTGGATACGATTTACAGAGAGTGTGATATCATTTCCCTGCATGCACCGGCAACAGATGATAATTATCATATGATCAATCATGAAGTAATGGATAAAAATGAAGCAGGGTGTGATCCTGATTAACTGCGCAAGAGGTTCGCTGGTGGATACACAGGCTTTTGATTGATGGTATTGAATCAGGCAAGGTCGGGTTCGCAGGATTGGATGTAGTAGAGCATGAGAGTGGCTTATATTATTTTAACCGTATGGGAGAGCCACTAAATAATCCTCAGCTTGCAATTCTGAGATCTTATTCCAATGTAGTAGTGACACCACATACTGCATTCTATACGCAGGAGGCAGTATCTGATATGGTAGAGAACTCAATTGTATGTGCCAGGGCGTATATAAATGGTGAGAAGACACCATATGAGGTAGTTTAAGCAGAATCAGGCTTGCAAAAAAGAATGTTCTATTGGGTATAATGTGAAAGAGAAAGAGGTGAAGAGCCTTGTCACAGTTTACGAAGAAGGCGATAGTAGAGACTTTCCTGGAGCTTTTGAAGGAACATTCTCTTGATAAAATTACAGTAAAAGATATTGTTGAGAAATGTGGCATCAATCGTAACACGTTCTATTATTATTATCAGGACATATATGATCTGATTGATGATGTTTTTGATATAGAGACAAAGAAAGTACTGGAAGATGAGAAGCAATATGAATCCTGGTATGAGGAATTGCTGAGAGTGGCGCTGTTCGTTGTTGAGAACCGACCGGCTATTCTACATATATACGACTCAAAGAGCCGCGATGTATTGGAAAAGTATTTGTTTGCCATCTGTGATAAGCTGATCAGAAATTATGTGGAGCAACAGGTTCAGGGTATGGAGGTCAGTGACAAAGAAAAAGGAATTTGTCATTACTTTTTACGGGTATTCGCTTGTAGGAATGACACTGAACTGGATTAAGGGAAATTCTCAAAGTGATTCAGCAGATTATTTAAAAGGTATGGCAGCAGTATTTGAAGGGACAGTAAAGACCGCTTTGGAATGTACACAGAACTGTCTTGCAAATAAAAAATAATTTAGACATTTTTGAGAAAATGCCTAAAAATCAGGCAGAATTCGAGCAATGTACAAATTTGAGACATTGCTCTTTTTTTGACCGTTTTTTTTGTCGAATAATGGAATTATACTGTAGAAAAAGGGAAAAGAGGAGGTGGAGACTGTGGATCATATCAAAGCGGAAAAACGTGCATATATTGTATTGTCAGTTGTGCAGTTTGTCCTGGGAGCATACCTGATAGCAAGACCTGAACAGTCTTTTTTCCATTGCCTGTTATGCCATAGGTACGGTTCTGGTGGTATATGGAATCATTAAATTAATCGGGTACTTTACAAAGGATATGTATCAGCTTGCATTTCAATTTGATTTTTGCAATGGGTATCTTATCTGCAATCGTAGGATGTCTGCTGTTGTTTCACTGGGAACATATATTAAGGGCATTTCCAACATTTGTAGGCATCCTGATTCTGATAGATGGTGTGTTTAAGATACAGACGGCATTGGATGCAAGGCGGTTTGGGCTGAGTAAGTGGTGGCTGATCCTGATATGGGCGATTGCAGCAGGTGCAGCCGGACTGGTATTACTGGCAAGACCGGTGGAAGCAACGAAACTGATCATGCAGTTAGTGGGAATTAACTTGATGATAGATGGTGGATTAAATTTATGGGTGGTCTTATATACAGTAAAAGAACACCGTAATTTCAGATTTCATAATTAACGCAGGGAGGATTTGAAAATGGGAGCAATGACACATGCAGCCGGAAGAATGGCTTTTTCAGCAGCTATTGATGTAGCACTGAAGGATGTAAGAAAGAATAGAGAAGAAGGTATTGTAAAGCTTGTCGATCTGATGGAGAAATACATGAGCGATGAGAAAAATGGATGTGAACTATGATACCGTAAGAAACATGATTCGTGATAAAGACTGTACACTGAACCAATATATGAACAGGATCATTGATGAAATAGATCCACATATTAAAGACAACAGCACTGAACCTTGGATATGAAGCATTCTTCTATGGAAACCAAGACCATAAGAAAAATGAGAGAAGTACACCAGTGTAATGTTCCCTGGCTGATTCTGATGGATCCGACCAGTGCATGTAATTTACACTGTACAGATGTTGGGCAGCTGAGTATGGCAATCGTCTGAATCTGACATTTGAGGAAATGGACAATGTAATTACACAGGGTAAAGAGCTGGGTATTTATTTCTATATGTTTACAGGTGGTGAACCACTGGTAAGAAAAGCAGATATCATTAAATTATGTGAGAAGCATAATGACTGTGCATTCCTTGCATACACAAATGGTACTCTGGTAGATGAAGCTTTCTGTAAACAGATGCAGAAGGTAGGCAATCTGTATCTGGCAATCAGTCTGGAAGGATTTGCAGAAGTAAATGACCTGAGAAGAGGAAATGGTGTATTTGGCAAAGTTATGAATGCGATGTCATTATTGAAGCAGCATGGATTGATCTTTGGTACTTCTATCTGCTATACATCCAAGAACATTGAGACAGTTACCAGTGATGAATTCGTTGATCTGTTAGTAGAGAATGGAAGCCGTTATGCTCTGTATTTCCACTATATGCCTGTTGGAAATGAAGCAGATGTGAGCTTATTACCTTCTGTAGAGCAGAGAAAATATATGTACACCAGAGTACGTGAGATCAGAAATATGAAACACGGTAAGGGATTGTTCACAATGGATTTCCAGAATGATGGTGAGTTTGTTGGTGGTTGTATTGCCGGCGGAAGAAACTACTTCCATATCAATGCAAATGGTGATGCAGAACCTTGTGTATTTATCCATTATTCAGGTGCAAATATCAGAGAAAACACCTTACTGGAATGCTTAAAACAGCCGTTATTTATGGCTTATCGTGATAATCAGCCATTTAATAACAACCAGTTAAGACCATGTCCAATGCTTGAGAATCCTGAGATTTTACAGAGAATCGTAAAGGAGACAGGAGCAAAGTCTACAGATTTGCAATCACCTGAGACTGTAGAGCATCTGTGTGCAAAGTGCCATGAATATGCTGATAAATGGGCACCTGAAGCAGATAAATTGTGGAATGAGTCTACACATATGGAGCATGCATATGAAAACTACAAACCCAAGGAGCAGAAGAAGTGTTAAGTGGCTTATTCTATTAGTGTTTCTGGCAGCAGCACTGTATTTCTACAGGGGCTCTCTAGCGGAAATACTGGAAGGAATCCGTGCGCTGTCATTTGTACAATTGATAATAAGCTGTCTGATAGCGACAGTATTCTTCCTCATAGAGGGGGAATAGTATACTATATGGCACATCCCTTTGAAAGCACGTATCATTGGGGAAAGGGCATCAGGACAGCCTATTTGTGTGAGTTCTATCGCCTTTTGACATTGGGAAGCGGTTCTGGTTTTGCAGCAATCTATTATCTGCAAAAGGATGGAGTACCGTATGCAAAAGGCACGGGAATTACCATGCTGCAGTTTGTATTTAAGAAGATTGCAGTTATGATATTGGGTCTGATGGGCTTTTTTGTATCTGCTTGGTACACCACAGACCAGTCAGATATTGTGTCAGTATCAGAATGCCATGATTATAGGCTGTGTAGTGACTATTCTTATTGCTTTATTTATGACACTTATCACGGTATCAGAAAAAATAAAGGACTGGCTGTTGTATGCAATAGACTGGCTGGAGCATAAAAAGCCCAAATATAAGCAGCAGATGGAGAAGTGGAGAGAGAATCTGATTCTCCTGAATGATACAGGGAAGGAACTTATGACGCATAAGAAGAGATTCCTTGTATTATTGGGACTTAATCTGATGAAGCTTATAGTTATTTACCTGATTCCTGCGTATATTTTAAAAGATATCAGTGTGTTGAATATACCACAGAGTGTTATGCTTATGGCAATCGCGTATATGCTGGCTGGTGTCATTCCTGCGCCGTCAGGCATAGGTTCCCTGGAATTTGTTTTTCTATTGTTTTTTAACTGTTTTGCCGGTGAAACGTATACAGTACCTGCGATTCTGGTCTTTCGTTTCACCACATGGCTTGTGCCGTTTATCATAGGTGGAATCATAAAAATGGTGACTTCTTAAATGAAGTCACCATTTCTGTCATAAAGAAATTATTTGTATACTAATCCAAATGTCATAGTAGGCATATCTGTTTCATAAGTCAGAGTAGCCGGATTAGAATCCATATCATCAAAAGATATATACCTGACCGGCTCCAATACCAATTAAACGATAGCTGGTTCCAAGATTTTGATATTTCTTGGGAATATCAATTATATATTTATAAGTTTGATCTGTCTTGGATATTTCTTTGCCACTCTTGGTAACATTAATTCTCAGAGAACATGCAAATGTATAGTCTTCGAGGAATGCAGAATATACTTCATAACATGCCCTGCCCTGATATCTCATTTGTCCTGTAACAATATAGGAATGATCTACATTATCAGGTGCCATATAGCAAAGTCTGGTAACTACATTGCCGTTGCCGTTGTTTTCTACATTATTCCATGGTGCGTTGGAATCTGCTGCAGAGTATACAAGAGGAATTGTAGGGTTCGTCATTGTCTGGAATGCAGCAGCCTTTGCATTTGTATCAAAAATATAGCATGCGCCATTCGTATTTGACTGCGCAAAAGCAGCAATACTGTCAAGGCTGGTATAAGGGATGTTGCCAATCATCTGTGTTGTTACACCAGTATCTGAGATACGGAAGATTGGTTTGTAAGCAATCTTGGAAAATGTGGTAGTATCTTCAATGAATGTGCTGGTGCCCATTATGATACGGTTTACTTTATCCATATTTGCAAAAGCGTAGGAACCAATTGAAGTAATCGTACTGTCAATCTGGATGACAGAAACACCTTTTAATCTCCAGGGACGTTCATTTAAGGACCAGTAATCATAACTTGGAACTGCACCTGTTCCTGTTACATGAAGGGTTTCACCCTCGACTTTGATGACAACATCTGTACCGTCTAAATGATAGGTATTGTCACCGGGAATTGTCCAGGTTTCACCTTTTGCTTCTGCAATAGTAGTAGGAATTGCGCATATGGATAATGCCATAGCAAGTGTTAATGCCAATATTTTATGAACTTTCATAGAATTCTCCTTTCGTATGCATATAGGTTTATAATAAGTATAAAATTTTTTTTCAGAATGTAGTCAATCTATTTGCTGTTTTTTTTCTGTTGATGGTTCTTTTGTGCAAATAAATCTAATTCTATAGAAAGATTCCAAAAGAAAATGTAGCACAAAGAAGGGGGATTGGTGTAGACTACTTATGATAGTAAGAGGAAGGCTGGGCATAATTATGACAGGAGAAGAGAGACGTAAAGCAATTATAGAGATCATCAGCAAATCAACAAAGCCTGTATCAGGAACTGCACTTGCAAAGCAGTTTCAGGTAAGCAGACAGGTCATTGTACAGGATATTGCGCTGCTTAGGGCAGCGGATTATGATATTTATTCTGCGGCAAGAGGATATATGCTCATGCCGTCATTATCAGAGAACAAAAAAATAAAGAGGTCAGTAAAGATACAGATGCGATAACAAGAGTCTTTCATGTGTCCCATACAGATGAGCAGATGGAAGATGAACTGAATACCATTGTGGATATGGGAGGAAGAGTGCTTTGATGTATACGTAGAACATGCGGTATATGGAGCAATCAGAACGGCCCTGCCTATTGCATGCAGGCGTCATGTGCAGGAATTTATGAGCAGTATTCACAGTGGCAAATCAACACCCTTAAAGAATCTTACAGCAGGAGATCATTATCATACGGTAGAAGCAGATGATGAAGACACCCTGGATTATATTGAAAAAGCTCTGAAAGAGAAGGGATATTTGTGTTCAGAATAATTTAAAGGAGACACAAAAAAACACCGTCCCCGATGCCATATGCATTGAAAACAGTGCCTTAAATGCACCGCCAGGGGCTCGAACCCTGGACACCCTGATTAAGAGTCAGGTGCTCTACCAACTGAGCTAGCGGTGCGTCTATGATGTTGTTTATCTGTAAAAACACCGTTCTCGATGCTTCTGCATTGAAAACAGTGCCTTCAGTGCACCGCCAGGGGCTCGAACCCTGGACACCCTGATTAAGAGTCAGGGGCTCTACCAACTGAGCTAGCGGTGCATTTATGCCGATTTCTCAACCGAACAATGGATAATATATCATATGGAAAAAGAATGTCAATACTTTTTCTGAAAAAGTTACAATCGGAGGATCCGTATGAAGTTGTATAAAATAAATATTCAAGTTCATGGGGAATATGGTAAAATAAATATTATTGTGAGAAAGATCAATCCGGTATACAGTATCGTAAGTAATGATATTGTATACCGCCTCAGACTGCAGGTAAGGAGATGCATAGGAATGTCTAAGATGATGTATGCAGTATTATCCTGTATGGGAGTACTGGTATTGATTATATGCGATATACAATGCATAAAACGCAGAACGGAATTAGGCAGGCGTGTTGCAGAATTATTATCAATAGGTGCGTTATCAGTAGCAGGATATACGATCATATTTTTTATCTTCTGATTATAAATGGATGTCAGCCGGCAACTGCATCTTCTTTGCCGGAATGGACTGGTTATGCTATGCCATGTTCCTGTATACGATTGAGTATACGAAATATAAGGGTAAGGCATTGTTTGACCTGAAACCCTGGATGAAGCTTGTAACGGTTATCATACTTACGATTGATTCGGTTTCCATGCTATGCAATATAGTCTTGGAACATGCTATGAAGTTTCAGGTGATATACTACAGAAAAGAACGTTATTTAAGGTTCATTCCCCAGCCACTGTTTTATCTCCATCTTATTTTGTGCTATATTCCATTTGCGGTTTCTTTTTGTATCTTTCTGTATAAGGTATATACCGCACCACACATTTATAAAAGAAAATTCGGTTTTGTCATCCTGACATTAGCAGGTGTCATGGCTGCGAACGCAATGTTCCTGATCATGAAGCCACCGGTAGATATTTCCATCTATACGTATGCTGCTGCAGCGGTTTTACTGGATTACTTTACGTTTTATTATGTTCCCAGACAGCTTGAACATATTATGCAGAGACTGGGACAGAATAAGCAGAAGGATCTTCTGATCATGTTTGACGAAGAGGATAACTGCATTTATATGAACAGAAGTATGTTTCTTTTTCTGAAAGGATGTAAGGTTGACAGGGAAGCTTTTGAGAATGCATGGGATTATGAGAATCCGGGCAGGAGAACTGCCATACAGATAGATAATAACATCAGGAAGATATACGCCAAGGAATATGAGAAGCTTTTTTGGATGATAAAGGCAGATATATGGGATGTTTCTATATTATGCACGATATTACAAAAGAAAGGGAGCAGCGTGAAAAATACAGATATATGGCAACCCATGATTCTCTGACAGGGCTATATAACAGATTGTGCTTCTTTGAAGAAGCAGAACTGTTCATGAAAAATAACCCACAGGAGCAGTATTATATTATCTGTTCGGATATTCGTCAGTTTAAGGTGATTAATGATATATTTGGTCCGGAAGCCGGGGACAGGATCCTGCGTACGATTGCAGACAGTATCAGGGATGCGGATGATCATAACCGTGTATATGGCAGAATTTCGGGAGACAGTTTTGCAATCTGTATGCCTGCACGCAATTTTAGTGAGGATAGTTATTTTATGCGTAGCGGGAGTACGCTTCGGATTAAAGGGATCAATTATCCTATTGTAAATCATGTCAAGGGATTTATGAGGTGGATGATCTGAGTCTGCCGGTGTCATCTATGTGTGACAGGGCAATGCTGGCTATCAGTTCCATGAAAAATAATGTCCAACAGCAGATCATATATTATGATGAACATATGCGTAAGGAAATCCTGCAGGAACAGGAGATATTAAAGGATCTGACTCCTGCATTTGAAGAGAAGCAGTTTACCATATATATTCAGCCACAGTTCAACCACAGAACAGGCGAAATCGCAGGTGGTGAGACGCTGGTACGCTGGAAGCATCCAAAGAAAGGTTTATTGAAGCCACAGGTATTTACTTCTATGATGGAAGATAAGGGGCTGATCAGTAAGCTGGATCGGTATGTATGGAGAATGGCATGTGAATTCCTCAAAAAACTTGAGAATCAGGGGAAAAAAGATATCACTTTCTGTTAATATTTCGCCCAAGGATTTCTATTATCTGGATCTGTACAGAGAATTTATGGGGCTGGTGAAAGAGTATGATATCAGTCCGGCAGGCTTTGAAATTAGAAATCACAGAAAGTGCTGTGATCATGGACGTTCCCAAGCAGGCTGCCCTGATAGAGAAGCTGCAGGCAGAAGGTTTTGTTGTGGAAATGGATGATTTTGGAAGTGGTTATTCTTCATTAAATACGTTAAAAGACATTCCTGTAGATATTCTGAAGCTGGATATGAAGTTTATGGAAAAATCCAAAAACACAAAGAGAAGTGCAGATATAGTACAGATGGTAGTTGCCATGGCAGATAAGCTGGGAATGCCTGTTATTGCCGAAGGGGTTGAAACGAAGGAACAGGCAGATTTTCTCGGACGGATAGGGTGTGATATCATTCAGGGATATTATTATGCAAAGCCTATGTCCATGGAAGAATTTGAACAACTTTTTTAAATAAATATCCATATAGGGATATAGTACAGAAAGGAATAGGCAATGATATTTGAGAGCCATGCCCATTATGATGATGAAGCATTTGATGAAGATAGAGAACAGTTATTCTATTCCATGCAGGAGCATGGAATAGAATATATAGTCAATGTGGGAGCGAGTCTTAAAAAGTACTGAAACGACAGTAGCTTTTGACCAGGCAATATCCTTTTATCTATGGAGCAGCGGGGGTTCATCCCAGTGAAACAACAGAATTAAATGAGGAGAATTTCAAATGGCTGACAGCACAATGTGCAGAGCCTAAGGTAGTTGCAGTGGGTGAGATCGGACTGGATTATTACTGGGAGGAACCGGATCATGAGATACAGAAGAAATGGTTCATCCGACAGCTGGAATTGGCAAGAAGCTGTCATAAACCTGTTATTATTCATTCCAGAGATGCAGCCAAAGACACCTATGACATTATGACTGCGCAGAAAGCACAGGAGATTGGTGGTGTAATCCATTGCTATTCTTATAGTGCAGAGATGGCACTTGATTATGTAAAAATGGGCTTTTATATAGGAATTGGCGGTGTTGTTACTTTTAAAAATGGCAAAAAAATGAAAGAAGTAGCACAAGCTGTTCCCATTGACAGGATTCTGTTGGAGACGGACAGTCCTTATCTGGCGCCGGAACCCAATCGTGGGAAAAGGAATTCTTCACTTAATATTCCCTATATTGCAGCACAGATTGCACAGATCAAGGGAATGGAGTATGAAGAGGTAGTAAATATTACCAATCAGAATGCCAGACGATTATTCCATATAAATGAACAGTAAGAAAGGACAGAATATATGGCTACACTTGGAAATCCAACCAATACCATAGAGGTACTTCAAAAATATAATTTTAATTTTCAAAAAAAAATTCGGACAGAACTTCCTGATTGACTCCAATATACTGGAACATATTGTGGATGCAGCTGATGTCACAGAGGATGATTGTGTCCTGGAGATTGGAAGGTATCGGAACCATGACGCAGTATCTGTGTGAAAGAGCAAGAGAAGTAGTTGCAGTAGAGATTGATAAGAATCTGATACCGATTCTTGCAGACACGCTTTCTTCCTATCAGAATGTTACTGTGATCAATGAGGATATTTTGAAGGTAGATATCAACAAAATTGCACAGGAAAAGAATCAGGGAAGACCAATCAAGGTTGTTGCGAACTTACCTTATTATATTACAACACCGATTATTATGGGGCTCTTTGAGAGCCATGTACCATTAGACAGTATTACGATTATGGTACAGAAGGAAGTAGCTGACCGTATGCAGGTAGGGACCGGGAACGAAAGATTATGGTGCTCTGTCCCTTGCTGTTCAATATTATGCAAAGCCGGAGATTATGCTGACAGTACCTGCTTCATGTTTCATGCCAAGACCTAATGTAGACAGTGCAGTAATTCGACTTACCAGATACCAGGAACCACCTGTGTGTGCACAGAATGAGAAGTTCATGTTTGATATTATCAGGGCATCTTTCAATCAGAGACGTAAGACTCTGGTAAATGGATTGTCTAATGCACCGGGATTAAAGGGTGTCAAAGGAACAGGTTGTTGAAGCTTTGGAAGAGATGGAATTGTCTGCTACAATACGTGGCGAAGCGCTTACGCTGGAACAATTTGCCGATCTTTCAGATATTCTTGGAAAAACGCGATAATTATCGTAAACTCTATATGTAGTAGCGTTGACATAAGAAAATCGTTATGCTAAACTTTATATAATAAAGTTGTCTGTCAACAAGATATATTTTTCAAATTGTCAGATAATAATAGGCTGAAATTGAGATAATATCAGCGTCTTTTTATGGGTAGAGCGAAAGTGCCAAAAGGGGAAATGGCTTATAGAGGTGATTTTACTTGGATAAATATGAATATAAACTTCGTTCGGATGAAATAGTAAAGCTGATTGAAGAAGAAAAATATGTGGAAGCCGCTAATATAGCGGATATGATAGACTGGCGAAGAGTAAAGAGCATTACGATGTTGTTGAAGGTATCAGCTCTTTACAGAGTCAACAGACGAAATGAGGACAGTAAGGCAGTATTACAGATTGCATACGAACGTTATCCTGCGAACCGGGCGGTTTTGTACTCTTTGTGTGAAGTGTCGGTTGAGCTGGATGATGTAGTTGCAGCGATAGAATATTATAAGGAATTTGTGAAACTGGCACCACGGGATAATGGTGTCTTTACGTTGCGTTATCGTATTCTGGAAGCACAGGAAGCAAGTCTGGAAGAAAGAATAGAGCTTCTGGAAGAATTGAAGAAGAGAGATTATCAGGAAGAGTGGGCATATGAGCTGGCATATCTTTATCACAGGGTCGGACTGGCTACAAAATGTGTAGAAGAATGTGATGATCTGATTCTGTGGTTCGGGGATGGCCCATATGTAATGAAGGCAATGGAGCTTAAAATGCTTCATGCACCTTTAACGCCGATTCAGCAGAAGAAATATGATATGGCAAAGGCCAGACAGTCACAGGAAGACTACGCAGCAGGAGATACTTATTCTGAAGAGAATTACAGTGAAGAAGAATCATATGCAGAAGATGGCTATGGGGCAGAGGCTGCTTATCGAAAGATTACAGTGGAGAAGAGTCATATCCGGAAGATGGCTATGGGGCAGAGGATGTCTATCCTGAAGAGAATTACAGTGAAGAAGAATCATATGCGGAAGATGGTTATGGAGTAGAGGATGCCTACCCCGAAGAGAGAACTATAATGAGGAACCATATCAGAAGATGATTATCGTACAGAGGAGATCTACACAGAGGATACGTATCTGGCAGATAATGCAGAAGTAGATAATATAGACAATTATGCAGTAGAAGAGAATCAGTCTGTAAGCAGTGCTTATCGTGATACGGGTTCTATTGATATGAGTCAATATAATACAATTAATCTGCAGAAGGTTGTTGCAGAGAGTATGAAAGAACTTTTTGCAGATGATGAAGATATTTTCGCAGAAGAAAGAGCGGATATTGTGCAGCCTGAGGACATTCATCAGGAGAACGTGACAGAGACAGAGGCAAGTAATCCATCTGTGGAAGATAATACAGAAGATAATACGTTGATACAGGAAGACCATGAGGAGCTGCCGCAATCAGAGACGGAAATAACTGAGAAAGAGCAGCCGGTTCCTGTACATACAAGTCGTGTTGCACAAATGGTGACAGGCGTGTCAGAAATAGCACCGGAACCTCATACAGGAGCTATCAGCAAAAGTATTTGTACCCGGTGAGGATGCCCGAGTGATCAGACAGGATACAGATATGGACATGCTTCGGGATATTACAGAGGAATCTGTACAGGAAGAACATGACCGTCTGGAAGAAAACGGCGAGAATGTATTTGACGAGCAGCCTACTTTACAGGAAGAGATTGCTTCTATTCCTGTTCCTGAAGAAGAAGTTGCAGATGCAGTCCAGGAAGAAGAGCAGGATACGCAGGAAGAAGTATTCCATCCTATGACTGGACAGATGAATCTGGATGAAGTGCTGGGTGAATGGGAGAGAATGAAGCAGAGAATGCTGCCAAGCACAAGGAAAGAAGTACGTAAGCTGGTATTACAGCAGACGGGTAAGATATTCGAGAACTTCGATAATTCTGTTAAGAATGGAATATTTGGAGAATTAGAGAAGGAAGATGAAGATGAGGGCGAAGTAGAAGAACTGGACTGAGATTGAAGATACGCCAGATATGGAAGAGACAGAGCTTCAGGAAAAAATCACAGAGTCCCAGGGGTGGATGGATGAAGAAAAACGAGACAGAATCTGTAGAATTATCCGATGCAGAAGAATCCATGGAAGAGTCTGTAAAAGAGTCGTATGAAGAACAGTCATTTGTACAGGAAGAAGATGCCGGGCAGGAATATGCAGAATCTGAGGAAGAGATAGAGGAAGCAGCACCTGAACAGGAAGAATATCCAGAAGAGGAATATGTGGATGATAACACAGAAGAAGATTCTGGAGAGATTCTTGAAACGCAGGAAATCAATTTGGATACTGCAGAGATCGGAGACCTGCCAGATAAGATCATTGAGACTACAGATAAAGAAACCAAGGGTGTAAGAAAAGAAGAAATCCGTGATTTCACCCCGGAAGAGCAGGAACTCTTTGAGAATTTTGCTGTAACAAAGAAGATTCGTAAGCAGATTATCTATGCTCTGG
>VOFC01000207.1_pt1 | contig 40001 bp, 32 predicted proteins | sample 5384161 | NCBI WGS metagenome assembly VOFC01 (sample SAMN12384722, study PRJNA508395) | human gut metagenome | isolation source: healthy gut B | host: Homo sapiens
AAGAACTTTCGGCATCAACGATACAGGGCAATACGACTTTAGGGATTGATTTAGGCATCAAATCACTTGCCGTATGTTCAGACGGGCGCACGTTTGACAACCCGAAGACCCTGCAACGTAGCCTTGACCGCTTGAAACTGTTGCAAAAGCGGTTGAGCCGCAAACAGAAAGCTCTGCCAACCGCAACAAGGCTCGCATCCGTGTAGCCCGGTTGCAGGAGCGTATTGCTAACTCCCGTAAGGATAACCTTCACAAAATCACCCATGCACTCACGCACGAGAGCCAAGTGCGCACCATTTGCATGGAGGATCTGAACGTGAAGGGGATGCAGCGTAACCACCATTTGGCGCAAGCCGTAGGAGACGCTTCCTTCGGGATGTTCCTCACCCTGCTTGAATACAAGTGCAGGTGGTATGGCGTGAATCTCATCAAGATAGACCGCTTTGCCCCAAGTTCGAAGACCTGCGGCCAATGCGGCTATGTGTATAAAGGATTGAAACTGAGCGAGCGAAGCTGGACCTGCCCGGAATGTGGCACGCATCACGACCGTGACTTCAATGCCGCTTGCAATATCAAGGAATTTGGCTTGAAAGCCCTACCCACGGAGCGAGGGAAAGTCAAGCCTGTGGACTGTCCAACGGTGGATGACCGACCCTGTGTCCTAAAAAGCCGTGATAGGAAGAAACAGGAAAAGAGAGGACTTCGGCCCATTTATTATTGCCGGTGCTTTTTTGGCAGTTTATTGCCCGAACCGGCTTTTGTTTGGCTCGAACCCCGTAGTTGGGTAGCCCAATTTGTACATGCCATTTGCCGCGAAGGCAAACATCAGCCCCGGCGGGGGCCCCCTTCATCGTGGTTTGACAACCGAGCCTGATACGCATATTTATAATATTTGCAGTCCTGCATATCTGTATTTTGCAGTTCCGCATATTTTCATTTTCTGCAGTTCCGTAACTTGCAGACTTTTAGTCCTTCAGACTTGGTTCGTCCTTTTTATTTTAATTCGTCGGCATTACTTTGTGTAGATGCCGAACGCATTCCTTATTTCCTTTTTAAAAAAGTTTACAATGAAACGATTCCTTATTATAAGCATGGCTTGCTTGCAGGCTATGCTCTTCACTGCATGCCATTCGGCACACAACCACGATGAACACGCCGACGAACACGGACACGCCGACGAACACGGACACGCCGACGAACACGGACATGAACACGGAGCCGACGAAATCAGCTTCAGCCCCGAACAAGCCAAAGCAGCCGGTTTGCAAGTCACGAAATTGCAGGCTTCGGAATTTGCCGAAGTAGTCGAAGTGAGCGGACGCGTATTGCCCGCACCCGGTGCCGAAGCCACCGTGTCTGCCACCATGGCCGGCGTTATCAGTTTTGCTACGGGCGAACTTACCGATGGTATGTCCGTGCGCAACGGTCAGCCCCTGTTCCGCATCAGCGCAGCCAACATGGCCGATGGCAATCCCGCCGCTGCCGCGCAAGCCGAACTTCAGGCCGCACGCACCGCACTCGACCGTGCTGAACGTTTGGCCAAAGACCAAATCATCTCGGCGCGCGAACTCGAAGATGCCCGTCTGCGCTTTGCCACCGCACAAACCACTGCCAAAAGTTTGGGCGGCGCATCGCAAACCCGCACTGTGGGCGCAAACATGAACGGATATGTGAAGAACGTGATGGTGAAACCCGGCGACTATGTGTCGGCCGGACAGCCTCTTGCCACTGTCACGCAAAACAACCGCTTGCAGCTCCGTGCCGATGTGCCCGAACGCTATTACACGCTGTTGCCCAACATCACCACAGCCAACTTCCGCATGGCTTACGAGGAAACAAACCGCACCTACGCTTTGAGCGAGTTGGGCGGACGTTTGGTGTCGAAGGGCAAATCGAGCAACGATTCTTCATTCTTTGTGCCTGTTACTTTTGAGTTTAACAACCGTGGAAACATTGTGCCCGGCAGTTTGGCTCAGGTGTTCCTGAAAGGTGCCACCCGTCAGGGCGTGCTGGCCGTGCCCAACGAAGCCATTACCGAGGCACAGGGACTCTACTTTGTGTATCTGCAAATTCATCCCGACGCTTACCGCAAACAAGAGGTGAAACTCGGTGCTACCGATGGAGTGCGTACCGAAATTACCCAAGGCCTGAAAGCCGGCGACCCCGTGGTGACAAAGGGCGCAACGCAAGTGCGACTGGCAGCCAACGCTACCGTAATACCCGAAGGACACTCGCACTAATCCCTGACGCATTTTTTACACAAAATCCTAAACACGAAGAATCATGCTGAATAAAATCATATCCTTTTCGCTTCGCAACCGGCCCGTTGTGCTGTTCTTCACAGCCCTGCTGCTGATTGTGGGCTCATGGACGGCCTGGCGTATGGAAGTGGACGTGTTTCCCGATCTCAACGCCCCGACCGTCGTTGTAATGACCGAGGCCCAGGGCATGGCGTCCGAGGAAGTGGAACGTCTGGTTACTTTCCCCATCGAAACCGCCGTCAACGGTGCCACCGACGTGCGCCGCGTACGTTCATCGTCGACCACCGGCTTCTCAGTGGTATGGGTGGAATTTGACTGGGGAACCGACATTTACCGCGACCGACAAATAGTTTCCGAAAAACTGGCTACCATCGGCGACGCTCTGCCCGACGGTGTGGGCAGTCCGACGCTCGGCCCTCAGTCGAGTATTATGGGCGAAGTGATGTTCGTGGGTCTTACGGCCGATTCCACCTCGCCCGGTGACCTGCGCACCCTGGCCGACTGGACCGTGCGTCCGCGTCTGCTTTCGACGGGCGGTGTGGCCCAGGTTACGGTGATGGGCGGCGACCTCATGGAATACCAGGTACGTATGCTCCCCGACCGTATGCGCCACTACGGTGTGACCCTCAACGAAGTGCTGAATGCAGCACGCAATATGAACCGCAATGCTGCCGGCGGTGTGCTTTACGAAAGCGGCAACGAATACATTGTGCGCGGTGTGCTCACCACCACCGACACGCTCGAAATGGGACGTGCCGTGGTAAAAACCACTCCGCAGGGCGAACCCATTGTGCTGGCTGATGTGGCTAACGTGACTATGGGTTGTAAAAGTCCGCGTATGGGTATGGCCTCAGTTTCGGGAAAGCCGGCTGTGCTGCTCACCATTACCAAGCAGCCCCTCGACCAGTACGCTCGAACTCACTGAAAAACTCGATGCTGCCATGGCCGACCTCAAAGCCTCGCTGCCCAAGGACGTAAAAGTTGACACACACCTTTACCGTCAGCAGGACTTTATCGACGCTTCCATCTCGAACATCCGCCAATCGCTCATCGAAGGCGGTATCTTTGTGGTACTTGTGCTTTTCATCTTCCTGATGAACGGTCGCACCACGCTCATTTCGCTCGTTACCATTCCTATATCGCTGCTCGTTACCATTCTTGTGCTCAAGCTCATGGGGCTGACCATCAACACCATGAGTATCGGCGGTATGGCCATTGCCATTGGTTCGTTGGTCGACGATGCCATTGTCGATGTGGAAAATGTGTTCAAGAACCTCCGCCTCAATGCCCAGCTTCCCCCGAGGAGCGCAAGTCGAAGATGGAGGTAATCTTCAACGCCTCGCGCGAGGTGCGCATGCCCATTCTCAACTCCACGCTCATCATTGTGGTCAGCTTCATTCCCCTCTTCTTCCTGTCCGGACTCGAAGGCCGCATGCTGGCACCGTTGGGCGTAAGTTTCATCGTATCGCTGTTTGCCTCGACCCTCGTGGCCCTTACGCTCACCCCTGTGCTTTGCAGCTATCTGTTGAAAAATCCTGCCGGCAAACTGAACAATGCTATCAGCAAGGAACCCCGCTGGGTAACCGCCATGAAGCAAGGCTACCTGCACATGCTCAGCTGGGCCACCGGTAAGGCATCGCGCGGCATACTGGCCGTTACGGGCGTACTGGTAGTGGTTACGCTGGCCCTCTTCTTCACGCTGGGCCGTTCGTTCCTGCCGCCGTTCAACGAAGGTTCGTTTACCATCAACGTCAGCACCCTGCCCGGTGTATCGTTTGCCGAGAGTAACCGCATTGGCGCACAAGCCGAAAAACTCATTATGCAGGTGCCCGAAGTCAAGGCTGTGGCCCGGAAAACAGGCCGTGCCGAACTCGACGAACACGCATTGGGCGTGAACACCAGCGAAATGGAGGTGCCCTACGAACTCAAGGAACGCAGCAAGGACGAGGTGATGGCCGACCTGCGCCACCGTCTGAGCACCCTGCCGGGTGTGAGCATCGAAATTGGTCAGCCCATTTCGCACCGTATCGACGCTATGCTGTCGGGTACGAAGGCAGGCATTGCCATCAAGATTTTTGGTCCCGACCTTTCGCAGCTTCACAGCTTGGGCGTGCAGATACAAAATGCCACTAAGGGCGTAGAGGGCGTGACGGACTTGAACGTCGAACAGCAAATTGAGCGTCCGCAGCTCGTTATCAAGCCGCGCCGCACGCTGTTGGCACAGTATGGCATCACCTTGCCTGACTTTGCGCAATATGTGAATGCAGCCTTGGGCGGTGAAGTGGTGAGCCAGGTGCAGGACGGCATCAAAACGTTCGACCTCACGGTGCGCATGGCCGACAATGACATTGCCACTATCGACCGCATTCGCGGTTTGCTCATCGACACGAGCGACGGACGCAAGGTGCCCCTGGCTGAAGTGGCCGAAGTGGTTTCGACAGCCGGTCCCAACACCATCAGCCGCGAAAATGCCCAGCGAAAACTCGTGGTTTCGGCCAATGTGGCCGGGCGCGACATGCGTTCGGTAGTTACCGATATGCGCGAAATCATTGAGCGCGAAATCACCCTGCCCGAGGATTACCACATAGAATATGGCGGACAGTTCGAAAGTGAATCGGCTGCTTCGCGTATGCTGTTGGGCCTTTCGATCATCAGTATCATCGTGATTTTGCTGTTGCTTTATTTGCAGTTCCGTTCGTGGAAGCAAGCCCTTGTGGTGATGTGCAATCTGCCCCTCGCCCTCATCGGCGGTGTGCTGGCACTGGTGTCGACCGGTGGCGTACTGAGTATTCCGGCCATCATCGGTTTCATTTCGCTGTTCGGCATTGCCACGCGTGGCGGTATGTTGCTGGTTGACCGTTACAACGAGTTGGCCCACAGCGGACTCAGCCGCAGCGAAGTAATCCGTCAAGGCTCGCTCGACCGTTTGTTGCCCATCATCATGACCGCCCTGTCGTCGGCCCTGGCCCTGATTCCCCTGGCTTTGGGCAGCACTTTGCCGGGTAATGAAATTCAGAGCCCGATGGCACAAGTCATGTTGGGCGGTTTGGTAACGAGCACGTTGCTCAACCTCGTGGTCATTCCCATCATTGCCCCGATACCGACGGCTGCCCAACCGGTGGCTGTTGCTGCTGAACCTGCAGACGGACAGGCTGATTCGTCAAGCACCATTTAATTCACCACACATTCTTTATGTTATGAATATATCAAAACTATTATATATGCTTGCTGCCGCAGCCTGCCTGTTTCCGCTTCAAGCCGAAGCGCAGTCGGAATCGTTGCTCAAACTCATTGAGGAGCACAACACGACGCTGGCCACGCAGCGCCGACAGCTCGAAGCCACATACGCGGAGGGTAGGGCTGAAAACCGCCTTTCCGACCCCGAAGCCGAAGTGGGCTATTTTTTCGGTTCGCCCAAGGGCATTCCTAACCGCGTGAACGTGAGTGTCAGTCAATCGCTCGATTGGGGTGTCATTACGGGGCGGAAACGCAAACTGGCTAAGGCTACCGACCAAATGGCCGATGCCTCGTATGCTGCCTTGCGCCGCACCATCCTGACCGAAGCCGAACAGTTGCTGACGCAGGCGGTGTATCTCAACAAACTGTGTAGCGAACTTCACCGCCGTTCTGTGCAGGCCGATGCTTTGGCGGCGGCCTACGAACGCAAGTTCAGCGAGGGCGACATCAACCGCCTGGAGGTGAACAAGGTGAAACTTAATGCTTCGGTGGCGCTGGCGGCTTTGCAAAAGGCTGAGGCCGAGCGCAACGAGGTGACGCTCAATTTGCAAAAACTCAACGGCGGTATGCCCATTTACTGCACCGACACGCTTTACGCGGCCGATTCGCTGCCCGACATTCAGCGCATGCTGGAGTATGCCACCGAGCAACACCCTGAAGTGGTGGCGCGCAAGGCTGCATTGACACAGCGCACCGAACAGCTGCGGGTGACGAAAAGCGAAGCCTGGCCTACACTGAGTGTGGGCTTTTCGGGCGAATATGTCAAGGATTCGCGTTACAGCGGACTGACGCTGGGTGTGAGCATTCCGCTTTGGGGAAACAGACGCACCAAAGTGAAACAGCGCAAAATGGAACGGCAGGTGTCGGAACTCGACTTGGCTGATGTGCAAACGCAACTCGGGGCCGACATTCGCACGCGCTATGCCACGGCGCAAAGTTTGTTCGAAACGGCGCAGCGACTCAACGAGCAGATTGCTTTGACGGCCAATGCCGAACTCTTGGACCGCGCACTGGCCGAGGGACAGATTTCGGTGATGGATTACTTGCTCGAAACCTCGTTCTACTATGATGCGCGCACAGCCCAGCTCGAAGCGGAGCGCGATGCGCAACTGGCCGCAGCCGCTTTGCGCAGCTACATGCGCTAAACTTCATGAACTTATTGCCCCCTCGGGTTTGCACTTTTCCGCCGCCTCTTTGCCTCACAAAGGGCAAGGGAGGGCGGTATGAAATACAGAAAAACCGCAGCACCTTCAAAAGTGTTGCGGTTTTTTTTTGTCGGGTGGTTCTATAAAATGCTCATTTTTTTTGAACCACTCTGTAAGTATAAACTAATTTTCAACATCTGCTTCATATCTACTCATCGGTTATGAAAGCAGAAAATGCTGTTCGTTGAACTTAACGCAAAAATAGGCGTTTGAACGACAGAACAAACAGCGAGAACAGGGTGATGGCTACTGTAATCATAGTGCGTCAATATTTAATGCGTGTTCACCACTTGCGTGGTTCATTTTTTCCTTGTATTGCCGAAAAGCCGCCTCCACGTCGTCCATGCTGATGTGCAGTTGCAGCATACGCATAAAGAAGTCGGGCATCACTTGTTCGCGAAAATCCTTTTGCCTTTCGGTCAGAATCAGTTGGGTGGCATCGTTCGCCACATAGTAGCCCATGCCGCGCCGTGCGTAGATAATGCCGCGCTGCGCCAGGAGGTCGAAGGCCTTGACCGTGGTGTTCACGTTTACTTCGAGCAGTGCAGAGTATTCGCGTACACCCGGAACCCGCGTTTCGGGGGGATAGGCTCCCGAAAGCACCTCGTCGGCCAAACGTTCGGCTATTTGCTGGTAAATGGGTTGTCCGTCTTTGAATGTCATGATGTAAGCAAATAAAGGGGGTTAGAAGAATTTACGGGGAATCACCGTCATGCGCTTGAACAGGTAGTAGCTCAGCCATACGAAGACAACCGACACCACAGTGTTCACTGCATTCTGCACCCAGAGAATCGTGTTGAGGTCTTTCATTGAATCGGTTGTAGTGATGGTCATGAGCATGATAGTGCCGTTGAACAAAGCGAAGGTCACCGTGCTGATGCACATAATGAGCAGCCAGGTCTTGACAAAGGCATAGGTGCGGAATATGGCCGAGCCAAACAAGAACCATGCGAGATAGGAAATGGCGGAAATCACCATGCTAAACAGCCAGGCGTAGCCGGCCTCGTCGATGAACATGTTGATGCCTCGGATAAAGTTGGCGCCGTTTTCGGCCATTTCGCTGCAATAAGCAGCATAGCCCAAACCGATGTTCAAGTCGGCAGTGATGAAAAAGAGCAGGCGGAGCAAATCGGCCACAAAAAAGGACAATAGGTTCATCACAAACACGCCTACCGTACACATGAGCAAACGCGACAGGTACTTTTCGGTGTTCGTGGCCGGAATCATGAAGTAGGCAATGCGCTGCTCCTTTGTTTTGAGATTGTTCCACAGCAGCGACGAACCGATGAGCAGCAGCAAACAGCTGGTGATGCCGAAGGCCATGAACGAACTGAGCACGAGGTGTTCAAGGTCATTACCGCGAACGGGAACGGCGGATAGGTTGGCTATTTTGAACACCAGAAACTGCCCGATGAAGTGGGCTATCAGGCAACCGGCCGTAAAGCTCAAATAGGTTTTGCCGTATTGGTGAAGGTCGAGTTTCAGTAAGCGACCAAAGCGGGTCATATCAAAATTTTTCATTGTTGCAAAAAGATTAAGTGATGAGGCTGTACAACGTAAAAACGGCGGCCAGTTATTTACAGCAGTTCAGCAGGCAGTTTACCACATTGTGCACAGTTAAATAGCAGTTCCAGGTTCACCGGCGTTTCATTGTCCGGACAGTGATTCAGCGTAATCAGCGCGTTGCCCTGAATGGAGGGTTGCACGTAGAGTGCATCGCTGATGTCGGCCCCGATGGGACGTTCTTCGAAGCGCAGCACCCGGCTGATTTCGCTCACCGGGCGATTGAGCAGCAGCTGGCTTTCGCTGAGCATCAGCACATGGTCGATGAGCATGGCCACGTCGGCCACCTGGTGTGTCGAAATAATCAGCGTGCGGTCGTCGGTAAGGTGGCGCGTCACCACTTTGCGAAACAGGCTTTTCGACGGAATGTCCAGTCCGTTCGTCGGTTCGTCCATCAGCAGCAAGCGGCAATTTGTGGCCAGCGCAAAACTCATGAATGCCTTTTTCTTTTGTCCCATCGACAGTGCACCGAGGTGCAGATTCTGCGGAAGTTCAAAGTCAGTGAGGCATTGGTTCAGAATTTCGTGGCTGAACTTAGGATAAAACGGTGCGTTCAGGTCGACGTAGCGTTTCAGCGGAATGTTCGGCAAATCGAATTCCTCGGGCACGAAGAACGTTTCGCACAGCATTTCCGGTCGTCGTTCGCTCGCCTCGAGCGTCAGGTTTCCGTCTTCGGTGGTAAACTGCACATGTCCTTGCTGCGGACGGAGCAATCCCGCCATCAGGTAGAGCAGCGTGCTTTTGCCCGTACCGTTTTTGCCCAGCAATCCATAGATGCGTCCGGGTTCGATGGTTAAACTAAAGTTCGAGAGTACCGGAGCCAGTCGCCGGTGATAGCTGAAGTTGATTTGATCAATGTTTATCATAACAGGTAAAGGGTTTGATGGTGAATATTTCGTTTGTAAGGTTGCGCTCCGAAGTCCGTGACGCACCGTTGTCGGCACGCGCTCTTTCGATGCGCTGATTCATTAAGTGTAATGGTGTATTACTTTAATATCACACCGCAAAAGTATGTGGTTTTTTTTTACTATGCAAGAAATTCGGGAAAAAAATAACGATTTAGGTGTAATATTTTCTTAGTACACCATGACGCATTGCATGAACCGATTGAAAATCAATGCTTTATGGAAAAATGATATTGGGCGAAAAAAATGAAGAATCCTTGTCAATGGCTTGTTGCGCGTCGTTGGCATCAGGTTTCAAGGCTTCTGAAATGCGGTTTTACGGTCTGTACTTTGTTTGTGCGTTCTCCAAAGCAGGCATTTCCTATAAAAGAAAAGCAATTCGCGTTGGGAGGTTGCGCAATCCGTAGTACTTGCAATCAGTTCCGCGTTTGTGATGCTCGTTTCAGTTTTAACAAAAATACGAATAAATGTAAAAAATCAAAGGGGCTGTCAATGCGTTTTTCAGTGCGAAACACGCGGGCGCGAAATCAAGGTTGTGGTGATTCTGAAAGTGTTGGTTATCAGTAGTTCCAAACTTGTTAAAACTGGCTTGGAACTAATTTCAACAAGCTTGGAACTAATTTCAACAGGCTTGGAACTAATTTCAACAAGCTTGGAACTAATTTCAACAAGCTTGGAACTAATTTCAACAAGCTCGGAACTAATTTCAACAGGCTCGGAACTAATTTCAACAAGCTCGGAACTAATTTCAAGAATCGCGGAGTAAATTTCAAGTATAGCCCGCCGCGTGTCTCAAATCGCTGCAAGCATAGCAAACAACGGGCGTGTTTTTTTGATTTAATTTCACAAATGCAAACCTTGGGTATTTAACATAAGGAGCAAAGGGGAGCGTGCCGCCACTAAAGCATGAGGGCGGAGCAGGCGGATGATGTAAGCCCCCCTTGTCGTTTGTTAAACATGAAACTACGCATTTGCCATGCGCGCTATGTTGCGCGAGGACGAAGTGATATAGCCAAAAAAAGTCCGACACTTGCAGGGTGCAGGTGTCGGACACGAAGGGAAGTACGTTGCGTACAGCTGGGCGAAGTAGGCAACGTGAATAAGATGGCGTGCGTCAGGGTTTGGCCGAAAAACTGAAGCGCAAACCGCCTTGCATGCTGAACTGCCACGGCTTGTCGTGACGGATGGACGGCAACGAACTGCCATCGGACACATAATAACTTACACCAGGCTCAAAGTACAAACCTATGTTGCGCGTGACGTTGAACTGCAAACCGGCTGAGGCATTGAACGATGCTTGCCAAAGGCCGCGGCCCAACTTATTGTGGTAGGCCGATGAAGAACGATAGGATTGGTCAATGCTGTATGTGGTGCTTTGCGTGCCGCTTACGCATTTTTCAATTTGAAATCCGGCTGTGGCGTAGGCATTGAACGGACGCGAACTGAAGATGGTGTAGCCCGCTTGTATGGGGATGCCTACGTAGTGCAACCGCTGCTCGGTGACGAAGTACGAAGCGTCGGAACCCGAGGTGATGTCGGTGGTAAGGCGCGTATAGGTGAGTCCGGTGCTGACAAACCATTTTTGAGTGATGGGAATGGCTATGTTTAAACCAAACTGAAAAGGCACATGGTGATTGATGCGCGTGTTGACTTCGCGATTCAGGTTTTCGGCCACCACCAAGTCCCAGTCGTTGTTGCCCGATCCGTTCGGGCTGTTTCTGTACGAGTAGTCGAGGCTTTTGGCCATGTAGCCTTTCATGCTCATGCGGTTGGCAGGATGAACCTGGGCGTTGACCGCGAGTAGAGGCGTGTGGTTGGTGTTGCGCTGCAACGAAGGCATTGGGTGAGCACGGCGAAAAACGGCGTGTCCGCTGTGTGTGCGATTTAAGTGTGAACTTCGGGTTTGTCTGTCCTGTGAGTACGGCGCTGGTGTATCGGTTTGTGGTGCGTCGGCAGCCGTTTGCGCTGTGGTGTCAGCTGTTTCGGAGTGGCTGAGCCGAGCTACGTCAACAGGTTGGCCGGCAGTTTCGTCGGCAGGTTGCGGCATCATGCGGCAGGTGGCGGGCATGGCAGCTTCGGGCGCAGCTTGTTTGGCGCTGTGTGCCAGGGTTGGGGCAGAAGCAGCTGCGGGTGCGGCAACCTTTTGGGCAACCGTTGGCCGGTGCGTGGGCTTGGGCGCTTCGTGCTGTTTGACCACTGACGCCACTTGCTGTGCAGCATGCTGGGTGAGCGGTTCGCTCGGTTGCAGCAGCAAGGCCACGGTAAGGCATGCGGCTGCCGAAACAGCCGTGCTGACAAACCAGGGACGCAGGTAAAAGGGCCGAGGCTTGCTCGACGGCACGGGCGGAGCAACGGGAAGTTCGTTGAGTGCCTTTTCGAGTTTTTCCCACCCCATGGCGGGAGGAGGCGTCCGGAAATCGGACAACCTATGTCGCAGGTTATCTTCCCAATTATCGAGGTGGTTCATAAGTCGTTCAGATTGATGTAATTCAGAATTTTGTCTTTCAGTAATTTCTTCGCTCTCAGGTACTGCGAAGCCGAAGTGCTTTCCTTTATATTCAGTTTTTCGGCAATTTCGGCGTGGCTCCAGCCTTCAACCAGGAAGAGGTTGAGCACGGTGCGGTAGCCGGTGGGCAGTTCGGCAATGAGCTGCATGATAACGTCGGTGCTGATGTCGGGAGGTGCATCGTTGTCGTCTGCTCCCATGTCGGGCACTTCGTCTATGTCGTCTGTGGCCAATCGTTTTTCCTTTTCAAGGGGGCGCTGAGCACATGGTTTGTCATGACTCGTCGCACCCATGCAGCCAACGTGCCTTCGCCACGCCAGGTGAATTTGCCAATCTGACTGAAAATTTGCAGGAATCCGTCGTGCAGCAAGTCCTCAGCTTCGTCGCTTTGCCCCACATAACGGCGGCATAACGACAACATTTGCCCTGCAAGACGCTCGTAAAGCTCCTTGCGTGCCAAATTGTCGCCTGCTTGCAGGCCCTTTGTGAGTTGTTCTTCAGTCATTATGTCTATCACATTTTGCTTGCAGTAGCTCACACAAACAGCCGGGAAGTTGCCGTTGGTTGGCAGGTTGTTCAGCACTTCTGTTGTATATATAACAGCATTAAACTGAAATCTTGCACACTGGCACGGAGTTTTATGCAGAAAAATCAAAAAAATAGGCAACTTCACAGAGGTTGAGGTGTCTTGTCTCTGTACCGGAATAGGCACGCTTGTTGATTTTTTGCATTGCGCCAGAGCGTTACTGCAGTTTCATGGTGTAGAGTGGGCTTTGCTGCTTTGTTCGTTTTCGGACAAAATAAGAACCGAGATAAATCAGGCGATTTACCTCGGTTGTGTCGGAAAGAGGCGACTCGAACGCCCGACCCCTACGTCCCGAACGTAGTGCGCTACCAACTGCGCTACTTTCCGATTGCGATGCAAAATTACGTCTTATTTTTAATTTAACCAAATATTGAACGATTTTTTTGCATCTTTATTTTGTATTTGTTTTCCAGACGCTGGTTGTAAGCGTGCGAAATCGGGCTGTGTGCGGAGTAAATTTATTGCCCCGGTCATTGGGTTAGCGTCGGAAGTTATTTTTGCGGTTCAGAAGTTTTCACCGTGACGTCGATGACCATTTTGGCATTTTTCGGGTCGTTGGTGATGAGCAGAATGCGGCGGCGACCTTTGAAGTACGAGCTATTGGCATTGATGCTGATTTTCAGTTTCTGCTCGTCGCCCGGCTTGATTTTCTGCTTGTTCAAGCTGACACTGATACCCGGGTTATACACCTGCAGCGCGCTGATAATGAGCGGCGCATTGCCCGTGTTGCGGAGCACGAGTTCGCCCGAAGCCTTGTTCTTTTTGTCGAGCGGACCGAGGGTGATGTGCGTGCTGTCTATTTCGACTACCGGGTGTGCGCCGTGGGCCGAAGTCATTTCCTTAAATTCAGGAAGCAGGGTGGCCGATACGTTGATTTCGGTTTCCTTGCTCACACGGTCGCCCATGAAGCGGCTCAGGTAAATGCTCGTTTGCGTCAGTCCCATGGCGGGTAGTTCGTCGCTGTTGAGCGTGATGAGCATGCGGCCCATGCGTCCGGGGCGAATCACGTCGGGGTCGGCCACAGCCGTAAGGTATTTAGGCAAGTGCATGAGTTCCGGACGGTAAGTTTTTTTGCCCGAGTTGAAAATCTGCAGGGCAAACACCGGTTGTTCGCCGCGGTTCACGTCGTCGAACTCCACGTTGTCGGTACTCAGAAAGTAGTCGCCTATTTTAAAAGGAAACTCCACCGAAGGCTCCGCTTGCGTCATCGAAACCTGTCCCATGATGCTCAGGTAATGCGGAATGGAGTCGAGGTTGGTGTAAACAGCCAGTCCCTTGGTGAAATGACCCAGCATTTCGGCATCGTAGGTAGCCTCGATGGTGCCCGTGCTGCCCGGTCCGATGGGCGTGCGCGTCCAGTTAACGAGCGTACAGCCGCAGTCGGGGTGAACGTCTTTGATAATGAGGTCGGCAGTGCCTTTGTTCGTTATCGTGAAGGTGGCGGTGCGCGGGCTGTGCCAAAGCAGCGTGCCTAATTCCACGGTGGTTTGGTCGAATTGCATTTTGGGCTGTGCCAGGGCACTGATGCCTGCAAAAAGCATGAAAAAGGCGAGGGCTATGAGGTGTTTCATGAAAAAAATGTCGTTTGTGAGTGGGTAAAAGCCATTACGCTTCCCTATATAAATACGCTGTGTGCATCACGCATATATATAATCTGTGTGTATCACGCATATATATATAAAGGGAAGGAAAACCAAGCGGTGCAAATAGGTTTGCAAGTAGATTTTGCGGCAGCAAAGTTACTAAAAAATTAAGAGATTCGGTTGCATCTCGTAATTAGTTGGTATATTTGCCATAAGTAATTCGCTATTTTTAGTAGTTGCTGCCCCATGATTGGGCGGGGTGACTGGTGCATAACCGCCCCTTTTGTCAATAATATAAACAGACTGCACGTATGAAATTCATATCCTGGAATGTAAACGGACTGCGCGCCTGCGACGGCAAAGGCTTTCGCGAAATATTTGCCAACCTCGATGCCGACTTTTTCTGTCTGCAAGAAACCAAAATGCAGCCCGGACAATTAGACATTGCCTTCGATGGCTATCAGTCGTACTGGAACTCAGCCGAAAAGAAAGGCTATTCGGGAACCGCCATCTTTACGCGCCACGAACCCTTGCGCGTGGCTTACGGATTGGGCATCGAAGAACACGACAAAGAAGGCCGCGTGATTACGCTCGAAATGGACAACTTTTTCCTCGTAACCGTTTATACCCCGAACTCGCAGGACGGACTCCGCCGCCTGGATTACCGCATGGAGTGGGACGATGCTTTCCGCGACTACCTGAAGAAACTCGATGCCGAAAAGCCCGTGGTGGTGTGTGGCGACATGAATGTGGCCCATCAGGAAATTGACCTGAAAAACCCCAAGACTAATCGCCGGAATGCCGGATTTACCGACGAGGAACGCGAAAAATTCAGCTGTTTGCTCCGTGACGGATTTACCGATACGTTCCGCTTTTTCTATCCCGACCAAACCGATATCTATTCGTGGTGGTCGTATCGCTTCAAGGCACGCGAAAAGAACACGGGGTGGCGTATCGACTACTTCCTGGTGTCCGACAGACTTCAGCCCCAGTTGACAGGAGCTAAAATCCATACAGACATTTATGGGTCAGACCATTGCCCGGTTGAGGTGGAAGTGGACCTTTAAGAAATAAAGTGTTTTGCTTCAGAATTTCTGATAAAATATCCCGTTTTTTGTAGTAAAACACGCCCGAGGGTTGTCTAATGGATAGGACGAACGGCAACCGCCGCTCAAAACCTTTTCAATCCCTTTCAACCCCAAACCCCAAAAACAGCAATTATGAAGGAATTTTTTAAGTATGTATTAGCCACCATCGTAGGCTTTATCTGCGTAACGGCATTCATGGGCATCATGAGCCTGATTATGTTTTTCTCCATCATGGCTACCAGCGATACGCAACCTACGGTCAGCGATGGCAGCGTGTTGCGCATTGAACTGAACGGCACGGTGTCGGAACGTGCAACCGAAAACCCCTTTGCCGAACTGATGGGAAACAAAGCCTTGGCTTCGCAAGGACTCGACGATTTGCTCAAAGCCATTAAAGTGGCCAAGACCAACGATAAAATCAAGGGCATCTACCTCGAAGGCGGATTGCTCAGCGCCGACTTTGCCTCGCTCGAAGAACTCCGTAAGGCATTGGTCGACTTTAAACAAAGCAAAAAGTTTGTTGTGGCTTATGCCGACCAATACACTCAAGGCTCGTACTATCTGGCTTCGGCTGCCGACAAAGTGTGGCTGAACCCCAGCGGTATGCTCGATTGGCACGGTATCGCTTCGCAGCCCATTTTCTTTACCGACCTGATGAAAAAGGTGGGCGTGAAAATGCAAGTGTTCAAAGTGGGCACATTCAAGAGCGCCGTTGAACCCTATATCTTGACCGAAATGAGCGAACCGAACCGCCAACAGGTTCAGTCGTTTATCGGCGACATTTGGCAGCACTTCTGTCAGGATGTGTCGGCTTCGCGCAAAATTTCGACCGACAGCTTGAACGCTTTTGCCGACCGCTATGTGACGTTTGCCGAAGCCAACGACTATGTGCGTCTGAAAATGGTGGACGAACTGACCTATATCGACCAGGTGCGCACCAAACTGCAGAAACTCAGCCAGCAGGACAAGGTAAACTTTATATCGCCCGCCGAACTGGCAAAACTCGATGTGCCTGCTTCGTCGAGCAACGACATTGCCATTTACTATGCCGAAGGAACTATTGTGGACGTTTCGACCCAAAGCCCGCTGAATAGCACCCAAAGCGAAATTGTGGGCTCGAAGGTAGTGAGCGACCTTGACAAACTGGCCAAAGACGAGAGCGTGAAAGCCGTGGTGCTCCGTATCAATTCGGGCGGCGGCAGCGCATACGCCTCGGAACAGATGTGGCGCGCCGTGCAGCAGCTCAAGGCTAAAAAGCCGGTGGTAGTGTCGATGAGCGGCATGGCTGCTTCGGGCGGTTACTACCTGTCGTGCGGTGCCGACTACATTGTGGCCGACAAAACCACGCTTACTGGCAGTATCGGCATTTTTGGCATGGTGCCCGATGCCTCGGAACTGCTGACCGACAAACTCGGTCTGCACTTCGACGTGGTGAAAACCAATGTTTCGTCGGATTTCGGAGCCATGGGACGCGGCTTCAACGCAGCTGAATCGGCTGCCATGCAGAATTATGTGAACCGCGGTTACCGCCTGTTCCTGAAGCGCGTGGCCGACGGACGCAAAATGACGCCCGAACAGGTTGATAAAATTGCCCAAGGACGTGTGGACGGGTAATCAGGCTTTGAAAATTAAACTGGTCGACAAACTCGGCACGCTCAACGATGCTGTGGCCGAAGCCGCCAAACGAGCCAAATTACAGGATTACGCCATTTGCACTTTCCCTGCCAAAACTCCGTGGTTCGAACAGTTGATGAACGAAACCACCCAACGCGATTACCTCGAAGAAAAGCTGCAAAGCGCCCTGGGTGTTTACTACGAACCCTTGCGTTTCGTCAGCACCTACGACAAGCACAATGTGCTGCAAGCACGTATGTTCTATGTTCCTAACTTTCAGTAAGTCTGTAAATTGAAATATCTGTTATCTGTTTTCACTGCCCCCCTTTCGCTGTTATGGGGTCTGGTCGTGTTCGTGCGTAACCAACTTTTCGATTATGGCCTGCTCAAAAGCCAAAGTTTCGGGGTACCCCTCATTTGCGTGGGCAATATTGCAGTGGGCGGCACGGGCAAAACGCCCCACGTCGAATACCTGCTGCATTTGCTCCACGAACAAGGTTACCGCGTGGCCATGCTTTCGCGCGGCTACGGGCGCCGAACGCGCGGCTATTTGCTCGCCAATCCGCAGCACACGGCGGCCGACATCGGCGACGAACCCTTTCAGATAAGCCGAAACTGCCCCTTTGCCCAAGTGGCCGTGGCCGAAAAGCGCGTCATCGGCATTCGCCAACTGATGGCTCTGCCCAATCCGCCCCAGATCATTGTGCTCGACGATGCCTTTCAGCACCGCTACGTAAGGGCCGGACTCAACATTTTACTCACCGATGCACACCGGCTTTACACCACCGACCACCTGCTGCCCTGGGGCCGTCTGCGCGAGCCAGCCTCGTCGGCACGGCGGGCGCAAGTAGTGGTAGTGACCAAATGCGTGGGCAGTGAACGCCCGGCACTTCCGGTGGAGGAAGGGCAACATTTGTTCTTCAGCCACATACAGTATGCCGCTCCGCAACCCTTCGATGCGCATAGCACCGTGTTGACCGGCAATAACGCCCCCGATGCTGCGCCTGAACCCTGCAGCTATGCAGGCCGCAGCGTGCTGCTCATTGCCGGCATTGCCAATCCGCTTCCGCTGGTAAATTACATCAGCGACAGCGGTGCGCAAAACGTCACGACGCTTTCATTTGCCGACCACCATGCGTTCACGGTGAAAGATGCCCTGCGCATCAACCAGGCATGGCAAAAGTTGCTCGACGGCATGTTACCCGATGCCCGCCCGGCACTGGCCGTTACCACGCAAAAGGACGCTACGCGCCTGCAAACCCTGATTCCGCACCTCGCACCCACGTTACGCCGCGCGCTCTGCGTGCAGCCCATAACCGTGGAAATCAGCGAGAATGCTCAATATTCACCCACTTTCAATCAAATAATTATTCACTATGTTAGCCAAAATTCAAGAAACAGCCGAGTGGATTAAAAATCACACGCAAATGCGTCCGCTCACTGCCATTGTGCTCGGCACCGGTTTGGGCCGTCTGGCAGCCGAAATTGAAATAGTCGATGAATTTCCCTATCAAGATATACCCAACTTCCCCGTATCGACAGTCGAGGGACATTCCGGTAAACTCATTTTCGGCCGTTTAGGCGGTAAGGACGTCATGGCCCTGCAAGGTCGTTTCCACTATTACGAAGGTTACGACATGAAGCAAGTAACCTTTCCTGTTCGCGTGATGTACGAACTGGGCATTCAGAACCTCTTTGTGAGCAATGCATCGGGCGGCATGAATCCCAACTTCGAAATTGGCGACCTCATGCTCATCACCGACCACATCAACTTCATGCCCGAGCATCCGCTGCACGGACCTAACTTCCCCACCGGACCGCGTTTCCCGGATATGCACGAAGCTTACGACCATGCCTACCTCGACCTGGCACGCCAAATTGCCAAAGAAAAGGGAATCAAAACGGTTGAAGGTGTGTATTTGGCCACCCAGGGCCCGACGTTCGAAACACCCGCTGAATACAAGATGTATCACATTTGGGGTGCCGATGCCGTAGGTATGTCTACCGTTCCCGAAGTCATTGTAGCCCGTCACTGCGGTATGCGCGTGTTCGGCATCAGCATCATCACCGACCTCGGTGTCGAAGGTAAAATTGTGGAAGTCAGCCACGAAGAAGTGCAAAAGGCAGCCAATGCCGTTCAGCCCCTCATGGCCGAAATTTTCCGCGAAATGGTGAAGCGCATTGCCTAATGCCCCACAAGCAATGCCACGAGGCAGAGCTTAAAAGAGTTATTCCGGCAAGTCGAAGTTCGCTGCGTTCTTCGGCTTGCCGGAATTTTTTTTGTGTGTCGCTCCTTTTCCAACAAACACACCCTCTGGTTCATAAAAAATACAGACAAAAGCGCGTTTTTTCAATGAAAATGTGTATTTTTGTCGGTGCGCGGACCTCATGGTAAATGTCCTGATAACTTAGGTTAAAAATGGGGTTCGCCGCAAAACAATATTTAATTATATACTGACAATTATGATGCAAAAGACATTACTTACGTTGGCGGCCTGTGCCGCGTCGTTGCTGCCAATGAATGCACAACAATATGAAGTTTCGGGTAAAGCTCCTGCCGGAGCCAAAGTGGTTTACCTGATGAACATGCAAAACGAGGCCTCCGACAGTGTGGTGGTGAAAAACGGCACTTTTGAGTTTAAAGGCGATGCGCAGGGCAAACCCTTTGCACTGGTAGCTTCGAACGGACAGCCCCCCATCTACGTGATGCTCGACGGAAAGGCCCCAGGTGGACATGACCACGCGCAAAGTGAGCGGTACGGCCGAAAACGAAGCGTTGAGCATTTGGCAAGCCAAATTCATTGAACCGCAAAAGCGCATTCAAAAGGTTGTAGAAGAATACACGGGCTACAAGCAGCAAGGCAAGGAAGTGCCGGCCGACGTTGAAAAACGCATTAACAGCACTTACGATGCAGAAATGGCTGCAATCAACAAACTCGTGGCGGCTTGCTGCGAGCAAAACCGTCAGAGCAAGTTCCCCGCCATTTTCCTCGTGCAGTCGGTGCAGAGTATGGACAAGCAAACGGTGATTAAACTGGCAGAAGAAGGCAATCCCGCTTATATGCAGGTGGACCTGACGAAGCGTTTGAAATCGTCGATCGAAGGTTGGAAACGCCAAATGCCCGGCACAATGTTCACCGACCTTACGCTCAACGACACGCAAGGAAAGGCACGCAAACTTTCAGAATTTGTGGGTAAAGGCAAATACGTGCTCATCGACTTTTGGGCTTCGTGGTGCGGACCTTGCCGTCGCGAAATGCCGAATGTAAAGGCTCTTTACGAAAAGTATAAGAACAAGGGCTTCGACATCGTAGGCCTCTCGCTCGACAACGATTCGAAGGCTTGGAAAACGGCTATCGAAAAGATGGGCATCAACTGGAACCACCTGTCCGACCTCAAGGGTTGGCAAAGCACGGCCGCACGAACCTACGGCGTGAACTCTATTCCTGCCATGTTGCTCGTGGGTCCCGACGGTAAAATCGTTGGCGGAGGCATGAGCACCGAGGAATTGGATAAGAAGTTGGGCGAACTTTTGAAGTAAACGTTCCCAATCGTTATTGAATAGTCAAAGAAGTCGTCTAAACTTTTTTGACGAAGATTTGATTTGGAGATTTATCTCTTCTAAATTCAATCTTCACCTTTCTTTTTGGCCGTTTTTTGACCTTTCATCAGTCGTGTAGCTCGCTACACTCCTTCTTCAAGGCCCAAAAACGCCTCAAAAATTAAGGCAAATCTTGAATTTCATAAAAGTTCAGACGACTTCACAAAAAGCTGTTAGCGTTTTAAATGCTAACAGCTTTTTGTGTTCACCAACGTCATTACTTGCCGTATTCAGGTAGCCAAACAGCTCCCTTGTAACCCGAAACATAAGGCGAGGCAACGTATGGCACACGCGCAGCTTCGGCATCCTGTGGCGTGGATTTGTTCGACGAAAAGCCATAACCTTTGAGCAATAAATTGCCCTGTTCGTCGCTTTCTGTCGACAGCGTAGGCAAGGCATTCACCGAAAAATAGGTATCGGCGGCAGGTGCAGGAGTCACCACGTAAACCTGCGGTCCGAACTGTAAGGCCAATTCGCCCCGCTGAGCTGTGCCATTGGGCAAGGTGCGGCGCAAAAAGCGCGGTGTAAAGGGAAATTCAATGTAAATTTCGTCATGATTCTGCCACGTTCGGTCAATGCACAAATAGCCCTGTGCATCGGGTTTCACACTGTCCACCTCGTGACCGTTGACAAACACCTGCAAACCCTTCGGAGCCTTGTCCACAAATGCGTAGGGCATGTTCACCTCCGTAGTCCGTTCTGTGGGATAAACGGCCCAGTCGGGCAAGCGCAGATGCACCTTCAGCGGCAATTCGTGCTGCAAGTTGCTGAAGCGGAATTTTACGCTACCATCCTCAGGCATGTTGGTAATTTGGTCGAACGTAAAAGTTTGTCCGCCCAAGTGCAGCGTTGAAGTAGCATTCGTGTATAGGTTCACATAAAGTTCGTTGCGACGGGGCGTAGTGGCATAAATCATCGAAGGCACAGCCATGAACACCTCGGCCGCCGAACGTCTGTCGGCATTTCCGGCTTGCAGGGTTGTATCGGCCAGGGTGCGTCCGGCAGCATTGAACACCGTACGCTCTAAAAAATGCACATAGCCAGCCTCGCCCGTCAGCAAAAACAAGTGAGCAGCCAGGCTGGTGCCGATGGCCGAAGGAATGCCCTGAGGGTCGGATAGCGGATTGTCGCCTCCGCCCACAATGTTAAATTCTGCCGACAGCGTCTGCCACTGTTTCAACAGTTCGTCGCGTGCCGCCACCACGTTGCTCCCGGCAGCAAATCGCATAGCCGCAGTTTGCGGTTCGGCCAGCAAGGCCGTTTGGCGAAAGTCATTGCCCGCATAGGCCCAAGTGTAGACGCTGTCGGGCGAAATGTACTGAAGCGGTTCGGCCAGCCAGCGGTTTTGCGCCTGCATGGGCAATCCCAGCAAAAGGGTCAGCAGGCCGCATATAGATGCTTTTGAAAAAAACATAAATCAAAAATGTAAAAAGAGGGAAGATGATTGAAAAACGCATGTTTTGCAACTGAAAGAATAACGTAGTGAACGAAAATATTCATTGCAACACAACCGGATTTTCCGACAAAATTACGAATTTAAGCCACACGTTTCACTTAATTAAGAGCTTTTTCAAGAAGGATTCGTTCAATTCTCCGTATTTTTGCATCAAACAGAAAACCCGGTAGCATCAGCTTCGTCCGTTTACCTACGTTGCGCATGGCAGGTGGGCTGTCGGCGTTTTTTTACGAACCCTTTTCTTCAGCATCATGAAGCATTTTCTTCTCATCATATTTCTCACCTGTGGTTTGCTCCCTATGGCCGCGCAAAGCAGCAGCGAGTCGCAAAAGCGCGATTTCGACGATGCCTTTATGCACACCGACACACTGCCAACTCGTTCGCTCGACAGCCTGAGCCACACGACCCTGCCGTTTGCCGACAGTTTGGTTATCGAAACCTTGCCCTGGCAAATGCCCGTTGAAATCGGTGGCTACGGCTTCGATGGCTGTGCCCCCTTTGCTTCGGGCGTCTACGGTTCGGGGTGGCGGCTGCACAAAGGGCTGAACGCCCAATTTTCGCTCAGCGTCAGTGCCGGGTTGGGCAAGCACGCCCCTAAAGGAGTAGGCTTTGGTCAATCGGCAGCCTTTGCCTATGTGTTGCCGCTCAACAGCCGTTTCAGCATAGCGGCCGGCATTTATGCGGCCAACATGAACTGGGGTAGCTGGCGGCAAACCGATGTGGGCTTTGCCGGTGTGCTGGCCTATCGGGTTAATGAGAACATCAACCTCTACGCCTATGGCTCCAAAACCTTTATGCCGCGCAACAATCCCTTTGCGTTCCGTCACGACCCTTTCCCCGTGTTCTACGACCGTCCGCGCGACCGCATCGGGGCAGCTGCCGAATTTAAAATCGGCAACAATGCCGTCATTGGCGTAAGCGTTGAACACCGAAGTTATTGATTCTTCTTTTTTATAGAGACTCGCATTTGAAAACCCCTAAATCTTCAGTTTAGGGGATGAAAAATGCGGGGTAGCGCAGCTACCCTTGACTTTCTCCGCTGTATGTAAGCACTGCATTTCCCCTGCATGTTTCGACATAAAATTCGGTTGCCGCGTAATTTCCCTTACGCAGCAACCGAAACTTTTTTTGTATCTGTTGTGCGCAGTGATATTTTTTTGTGAGGGTAAAGTTCAAAACCTCCTCTATCTTTTTGTAGCAAATGTGAAACGTTTGCTTGTTTTATGAGTAAAAATACATAAAAATCAGGACCCACTTCCCTCCACCTGCTGTCCGTAGTTTGAGTCAAACCAAAGAAAATCAAGCTTTTCTTTGGCTCTGCATTCGGCTTGCACTATCTTTGCACAATAAACGCGTATTTGTGCTTTTCGTAAAGCGCAATTCAGTCGCGTAATTGGCTTAATATTTACTCCTTACATCCCTATGTCCATCACAAAGACCAGACAAAAACTCCTTGAAGTGGCACGTTCACTCTTTGCCCACAGAGGACTCGAAGCAACTACGATGAACGATATCGCCGCTGCTTCGGGACGTGGAAGACGTACGCTTTACACTTATTTCCGCAATAAAGAGGAAATATATTACGCTGTAATTAAGGAAGAACTCGAACGACTTTCAGACAAAATGGGCGTGGTGATGACACTCGAAGCTGAACCGGAAGAAAAAATATTTTCGCTCATTTATGCGCATCTCGACATCATCCGCGAAGCCGTGGCTCGCAACGGTACGCTGAGGGCAGAGTTCTTTCGCAACATCTGGATGGTCGAAAAGGTGAGAAAGGCTTTCGACGAGGAAGAACACCGCTTGCTCGTGCAACTGCTGCAGGAAGGAGTAGATCAAGGACGTTTCCATATCGAAAATGTGGGTTTGATGGCAGATATCATGCACTATTCGGTAAAAAGGACTCGAAGTACCCTACATCTACGACCGCCTGGGCGAAGGACTCGAGGACGATGAAGCTTCGGTAATGGTGAAAGGGATGATTAACCGGGTGCTCAACGTCAATATGGAGGAGGCAGAACAGCCCGCTCAATAGATTATTTCAACTTACAATATTAACTCATATATTAAAATGGGACTTTTAACTGGTAAAACTGCCTTGGTAACGGGTGCTGCCCGTGGTATCGGCAAGGCTATCGCGCTGAAATTCGCAGAAGAAGGCGCTAACATTGCTTTCACTGATTTGGTAATTGACGAAAACGGCGAAGCTACTCGTCAGGAAATCGAAGCTAAGGGCGTGAAGTGTCTTGCTTACGCTTCGAATGCTGCTGACTTTGCTCAAACTGCCGAGGTGGTGAAGAAGGTGCATGAAGATTTCGGTTCTATCGACGTGTTGGTAAACAATGCCGGTATTACGAAGGACGGCCTGATGCTCCGCATGACCGAACAGCAGTGGGACGCTGTGATTGGCGTGAACTTGAAGTCGGCTTTCAACTTTATCCACGCTTGCACGCCCATCATGATGCGTCAGCGCAAGGGTTCTATCATCAACATGGCTTCGGTAGTAGGTGTTCACGGTAATGCCGGACAGGCCAACTACGCTGCTTCAAAGGCTGGTATGATTGCTTTGGCTAAGAGTGTGGCTCAGGAAATGGGTAGCCGCGGTGTGCGTGCCAACGCCATTGCTCCCGGCTTTATCGAAACGGCCATGACTGCTGCTCTGCCCGAGGACGTTCGCAAGGAATGGATGAAGTCTATCCCCCTGCGTCGCGGTGGTAAGCCCGAGGATATTGCCGATGTGGCTACTTTCCTCGCTTCAGACCTGGCTTCTTACGTAACCGGACAGGTTATTCAGGTTGACGGCGGTATGAATATGTAATGCTGCCCGGCTGTAACACCAAGGGCGAGCCTTTGCTGTTATGGCTCATTCCTATTTAAACAAAAAAAATCACGGCCGGGCCGCTTATGTTAACACAAGCCCGAGCCGTGATTCTTTTCATGTAAATGGGGCGATAATAATTGTTGCACGCCTGCCCGTAGATTCCGAGCAGCTGGAGCAGTATGTCGTTCGCTCGCATTTACTTGTAATTTAAGAAATAAAGAAATAAAAAATAAACCACTCCTTTTAAGCCTTTCTTTATGGAAGTACTTTACGAAGATAACCATGTGATTATCGTGAACAAAGCAGCCGGCGAAATTGTGCAAGGCGACAAAACAGGCGATGCACCGCTGAGCGATGCCGTGAAAGCCTATATCAAGGAAAAATACCATAAACCGGGCGAGGTGTTTTTAGGCGTGGTTCACCGCTTAGACCGCCCGGTAAGTGGAGTAGTGGTGTTTGCCCGCACCAGCAAGGCATTGACCCGACTGAACGAAATGTTTCGCAACGGTAAGGTAAAGAAAACCTATCACGCCATGGTTTGTGCCCGTCCGGCCACCGATGAGGCCCTGCTCACCCATTGGCTCACGCGAAACGAAAAACAAAACAAAGCATACGCCCATCAGCGTGAGGTGCCCGGCTCGAAAAAAGCCGTGCTCGATTACCGCCTGATTGGCACTTCCGAACGCTATTTCCTGCTCGAAGTAAACCTGCACACCGGTCGCCATCATCAAATTCGTTGCCAGCTGGCGGCTGCGGGCTGTGTGATTAAGGGCGACTTGAAGTATGGTGCGCGCCGTTCAAATCCCGATGGCTCAATTTCGCTGCACGCCCGCCACGTCGAGTTCGAACACCCCGTGAGCCATCAAATCATCAGCGTCGAAGCCCCTTATCCCGAAGCCGACAAGTTGTGGCAGGTATTTGCTTAGTAACTGTAATATTCTTTTTATGATTTCTAAGTAGATGTGTCAATAAACTCATTGCATGATATAAAAAAAGAATTTCATCATCTACTTAATTATATATACATATCAAACAATGACAATAGGTATTATCAATGCCATGCACAAAGAGCATGAGCAGCTTGTAGCCCTTCTGGCCGATGTGAACGAAGTAACCCACGGCCGTTTTTCATTTACCGAAGGCACGCTCAACGGCCATCGCCTCGTACTCATGGAAAGCGGTATCGGCAAAGTGAATGCTGCTGTCGGAGCCGTAGAACTCATCAATCACTATCAGCCCGATGCACTGATTAACACCGGCGTGGCAGGCGGTATCGATACCTCGCTCGGTGTGATGGACGTAGTAGCCGGAAGCCGTGTAGCCTATCACGACGTGGACTGCGGACCCGAATCCTTGCCCGGACAAGTTCAGGGACTTCCGCTCTATTACGAAGCCGACCCCAAACTCCTGGCCGCAGCGCAACATTTGCAGGCCGGAACCACGCGCATTCACACCGGACTTATTTGCAGCGGTGACCAGTTTATTACCGACCGCACACAGCTCGATGGCATCAAGCAGCGTTTCCCCGAAGGTCTGGCCGTCGACATGGAAAGCGGTGCCTTGGCCCAAGTGTGCCACCTTTATGGCATTCCCTTCCTGAGCTTCCGCATCATCAGCGACACCCCCGGAGCCGATAATCATTTCGACCAATATCTGAACTTCTGGGGCGAAATGGCCAACCGCTCCTTTGGCGTGACCGAAGCCCTGCTGCGCGCCATCTGCTGCTAAACACGCTCGCGCTGCACGCATTGATTATCTCTCCACTTGATTGCCTTTCCACTTTTTACCCCAACACATTCTGAAATCATTTATGGAAAAAATAGCCTCTTTCACCATCAATCACCTGAAACTCAACCGCGGCATCTATGTGTCGCGCCGTGACCGCGTGGGCGACGAAGTACTCACCTCGTTCGACGTGCGCATGAAACTGCCCAACCGCGAACCCGTGCTCGGACAAGGCGCCATTCACACCATCGAACACCTTGCCGCCACCTTCTTGCGCAATCATCCCGTGTGGAAAGACCGCATTGTTTACTGGGGCCCCATGGGTTGCCTTACCGGAAACTACTTTATTGTGAAGGGCGAGGTGAGCAGTGCCGACATTCTGCCCCTCATGAAGGAAACCTTCAGCTTCATTGCCGACTTCGATGGCGAAATTCCCGGAGCTACAGCCCAGGACTGCGGCACTTGGCTTCTGCACGACCTGCCTATGGCACGTTATGAAGCTCAAAAATATCTGACCGAAACGCTTAACTGTGCCACCGAAGAAAATCTGGTGTATCCCGAGTAGTCGTGTCGGAATTTCTCCTTTTATTTTTTCCTAACAAACAATGAAGCAATATCTTGAACTGCTGCAACGCATTCAAACCGAAGGAGTGAAGAAAGGCGACCGTACGGGCACAGGCACACTCAGCGTCTTCGGACACCAAATGCGTTTCAACCTGGCCGACGGTTTTCCCCTCGTTACCACAAAAAAACTTCACCTCAAATCCATCATCCACGAACTACTTTGGTTTCTGAAAGGCGACACCAACGTGCATTACCTGCAAGAAAATGGCGTGCGCATCTGGAACGAATGGGCCGACGAAAATGGCGATTTAGGCCACGTTTACGGTTATCAGTGGCGTTCGTGGCCCGATTACAACGGACAAAGCATTGACCAAATCAGCGAAGTTGTTCGGCAAATTAAGGAAGACCCCGATTCGCGCCGCATCATCGTATCGGCATGGAACGTGGCCGACCTCAACCACATGAACCTCCCCCCGTGCCACCTGCTTTTCCAGTTTTATGTGGCCGAAGGAAAGTTGTCACTTCAGCTTTATCAGCGTTCGGCCGATACCTTCCTCGGCGTACCCTTCAACATAGCCAGCTATGCCCTTTTGCTGCAAATGATGGCCCAGGTAACTAATTTGCAACCCGGCGAATTTATTCACACCACCGGCGACACCCATCTTTACCTGAACCACCTCGATCAAGCCCGTTTGCAGCTCAGCCGTACGCCCCGTTCGCTGCCCCAAATGCACATCAATCCCGATGTAAAAAGCATTTTCGACTTCCGCTACGAAGATTTTGAGCTCGTAGGCTACGACCCTTGGCCTCACATTGCCGCCCAGGTATCCGTGTAGCCACACACTTACACACCACTTTCTCACGGAGTCCGTCTGCGCAAATACCCATCCATCCTGTCAAACCCATCAAAGCCATGTCACAGTTACCTGCCGACTTTATCACCCAAATAACCCAACTGCTCGGAGCCGACGAAGCCTCGGCGCTATGCACCGCACTCACCGGCAGCGAAGCCCCGGTCAGCATACGGCGCAATCCGCTCAAACCCGTCGAAACCCTGCCCGAAGCCGAAGTCGGCGCTGTGCCCTGGTGTGACGCAGGATGCTATCTCGCCGCCCGTCCACGTTTTACTTACGACCCCCTGCTGCACGCCGGCTGCTATTACGTGCAGGAAGCCGCCTCCATGTTTGTTGAGCAAGCCTACCGGCGCATCGTAGCCGACTTTCAGCCCCACCGCCTGCTCGACCTCTGCGCGGCCCCCGGCGGTAAAAGCACCCTGTGGCGCAGTTTGTTGCCCGCCGAACATTTGCTCGTGGCCAACGAACCCATTCGCCAACGCGCCCAGATATTGGCCGAGAATCTGGCGAAATGGGGACACCCCGACACCGTAGTAACTTCAGCCTATCCCGCCGAGTTTGCCGGTTTAGGCAGTTTCTTCGATGTCGTGGCCGCCGACGTGCCCTGCTCCGGCGAAGGCATGTTCCGTAAAGACGAAAACGCCCGCACTGAATGGTCGCTTCAAGCCGTAGCCGACTGTGCCGAACGCCAATGGCAAATCATCAGCGACATTTGGCCCACCTTGCGCCAAGGCGGCTACCTCGTTTACAGTACCTGCACCTACAATCGCGCCGAAAACGAAGACAATGTCTACCGCATCTGTCGCGAACTCGGTGCCGAAACCGTAGAACTCCCCGTACCCACCGAATGGAAAATCAGCGGCGATACCACCGGACGCAATCTTCACGTCTATCATTTCTTCCCCCACCGAACCCAAGGCGAAGGTCTCTTCCTTTCGCTGCTGCGCAAAACCGCTGAGGCCCCGGTGATGAAAGAAAAGAAGCGCAAACGCGGTACCGAGTCCAGCTCCGCTGTCAAGAACGCCGCCGCAGCCGCCCGATGGATACAGCCCGCCGAGCAGTTTAAACTGTTGCCCGTAGGCGAAGGCCAACTTGCCGCCGTGCGTCAAAGCCTGGCAGCCGATGTTCGCAGCATCACCGAAACCGTGCGCGCGCTCACCGTCGGCGTACCCCTTGCCGAAGAAAAAAGGTCGCAAACTCATTCCGCAGCATCACCTCGCCCTGTCGGCAGCGTTAAACCGCGAAGCCTTTCCCACCGTCGAACTCAGTTTGGAACAAGCCTTGAGCTATTTGCGTCGCGAAGCCCTTTGTCTCCCAGCCGAAGCCCCTCGCGGCTATGTGCTGATCACCTATCAGAACCATCCCTTAGGTTTTGCCAATAATCTCGGAACGCGCGCCAACAATCTCTATCCGCAGGAGTGGCGCATACGCAACTGACAGCCACACCTTTAGCAGCGCACAAGTCCACTTTTTTGTGCCGAACGAGCTTCGCCTCGAATTTCGCCATGTAGCACCCCGTCAGCTCAGAAAAAAATTGTAACTTTGCACCGCATACAGGAAACGGCATTTTAGTATTCCGTTTTCATCCTCACAATTCACTTTATGAAGCATCAAGCTATTTGGAAATACATATATATTGTTCTATTTCTCTCATTCGGCATACAAAATGCGGTTGCTGACAAAGAAAAACGTAATTTTACACTCGTAATCGACGCCGGACACGGCGGACACGATGGCGGTGCCGTAGGTTCTTTTTCGAAAGAGAAAAATATCAATCTCTCCGTGGCTCTGGCTTTCGGACGCTTGGTCGAGGAAAACTGCCCCGATGTCAAGGTTATTTACACCCGCAAACGCGACGTGTTCATTCCCCCTGCAGCGCCGCGCCGACATAGCCAATTCCAATCACGCAGACCTGTTTATTTCCATTCACACCAACTCCCTTCCCAAGGGAGCCGTAGCCTACGGTTCCGAAACCTACACGCTCGGTATGGCGCGCGCCTCGGCCAATCTCGATGTAGCCAAACGCGAAAACTCCGTCATTACGCTCGAGGACAATTACCAGCAAACCTACAAAGGTTTTAATCCCAACAAAGCCGAAAGCTATGTGATATTCGAACTCATGCAGGACCGCTACATGAAGCAAAGCGTCGATTTGGCCCGTTGCATTCAACGTCAGTACCGTTCGGTCGGCCGCCCCGACAAAGGCGTACATCAAGCCGGTTTTTTGGTGCTTCGCAACACCTCCATGCCCTCAGTCCTCACCGAGTTAGGTTTCATTTCCACTCCCTCCGAGGAGCGTTACCTCAACTCCGCAGCCGGACAGCAGGAACTCAGCCGCAGCATTTACAACGGCTTCCTTGCCTACCGTCGCCAGCACGACCGGCGCAAGCACGATTTGCCCGCCGACCTTCCGCTCAAACAGCGCGAAGCCGCGCAAAACCAAAAAGAAAAACAATCGCGCACTGAAAAAAGCCGCGACGACAAGGAAAGCATCCCATCGAATGCCACACGCAGTTCAGTCAAAACAGAAACTGAAAGCCGCGACGCAGCAGTGGTGCCCGTGAATGTTGTCCCGACAAGCCAGCTCAACCAGTCATCTCAGCGCGATGACGAAGAGCCGCGCAACGAAACGCCCGCCAAGCAACACGAGGAAACCGCGCAGCCTGCCGAACACAGCGAACACGCCGCCACGCACGTAGCCAAGCCGCTCCGTACGAAATCGGCCCCCCGCGCCATCACCCAAAAGCGAACTGCCGAGAAAGCCGAACGTACAACCAAGGAAAAGCGTCCCATGCTCGGCAATGTCGTAACCTACTGCATTCAACTGGCAGCCGGAACTCGCGAAATTTCGCCCCGCGACCCCCAGTTCAAGGGACTCACCGTAAAGCGAGTGAAAGAAGGCAACCTCTATAAATACTATCACGGTTCGTTCACGAACTATGCCGAAGCACATCGCGCCATGCCCGGAGTGTTGAAGAAACTCCCCGATGCCTATATGGTAGCCTTTCTCAATGGTCAGAAAGTAACCATTAAGCAAGCCCGTGCAGCCGAACGCAAGTAAGCCCTACGCTTCTGCGCCGCCACTCCCCCCATATCATGGGCATCCCAATCCTTTAAGTACAACCTCATTCACCATACAATGAAGAAAGAAATTAAAATTGCCCTTACCGCTGTAGTAGCCCTTGTGCTGCTGTTTATAGGACTCAATTTCCTCAAGGGTATCAATGTTTTTCAATCCACTAATACCTATTACGTAAAGTTCAAGAACGTTGTAGGTCTTTCAGTGTCGAATCCCGTTTATGCCAATGGCTATCCTGTCGGCATTGTCCGCAGCATTGCCTACGATTACCAGCGCGGCGATAATGTCGTAGTCGGCATTGAACTCGACGACGAAATGCGCGTGGCACAAGGCACCACAGCCGAACTCGAAACCGACCTCATGGGTGGCGTGAAAATGAACCTCCTCATGGGTCCCAATCCTGCCAAGAACCTCGAACAGGGCGACACCCTTGCAGGCGATATTCACAAAGGCATGATGGACAAGGTACAAACCATGGTACCCGCCATTGAAAAGATGGTGCCCCAGCTCGATTCTATCATGCAGAATCTCAACAAACTGTTAGCCGACCCCGCACTGGCGCAAACGCTCAAAAACACAGCAGCCCTTACCGGCGAACTCAAGCAAAGTGCCGAGCAGCTCAACGTGATGATGAAGGGCGACATTCCCGCCACCCTCGCCAGCTTGAAGAAAGCATCGGCCAATGCAGAAAAACTTTCAGCCAATCTGGCCGCTCTTGATGTGCAGACCACGCTCAACAATGTAAACAAAACCATTGAAAGTGCCCACAACCTTTCGAAGCAGATGGGCGATATGGCCGAAAACCTCGACCGCAAGCTCAAGGGAACCGACAGTACGCTCGGTCTTTTCCTCAACGATCGCGGTGTTTACGACAATCTCAACTCAACCTTGCGCAATGCCGATTCACTCATGATCGACCTCAAGGCACATCCCAAGCGCTACGTTCACTTCTCAGTGTTCGGACGTAAAGACAAATAAAGTTGAGGCCCCACACATAAGCATGGCCTTATGCACCAGCAAACACGAAGCGGCATTCATTCGCAAACCGCCGGTTCGCAAGCACGAAAGCGGCAGCAGAACGACAACATTCTGCTGCCGCTTTTTCCGCCTCTCGTTTGTTAGTAAAACGTATCCATCACGCCGCTCCTTCTTTTGGGCTTTCAGACAGGCCTACCTGCCTTACTTTCTGTTGTATCAAAATGTCAAAGAACGCTGAATGAATCAATAAGAGTAATTTGTTTTTTCATCTGCTGAGGCTGAGGTGCAGCTTATCAATGCTGCTGCACTGTAAAGCCTTTATTGCGAATGCAAAGATACCACACAAACACCGCCAAATCCAAATTTTTCAGCCACTCGATATCGCACCTCCACTTTTTTCGTCCTTCGAAAATAGCAGGAAAACCCTTTATTTACAGGCACTTCCACCACCATTTTCAGCGATTCAACAAAGTGAAATAGGGATATGTTTTCAGGGCTTCCACCATGCGGCCCATCAAACCACGGTTTCTATAAAAAACAAAAAACCTCTTTCACGCACCCTACATACCACACCCGCTACATCGCCCCATAGCGCACCCTTGCAAAATATTACTCAAACTAAATAAAATAGAAAAATGCTTTGCAAGAGTGTTCGGTTTATGTAACTTTGTAGTCCCGAATTTACAATCCCACCCCAACAATGGACACATCCCACCCGAATGCATGGCAAAACTGCCTGAATATCATACAAAATGCTATCCCGAGCCAACATTTTACCACTTGGTTCGAGCCTCTTTCGTGTATGGGTGTGAACAATGGTATGCTCACGGTTGGCGTGCCCAACAAATATTTTGCCGAATATTTCGACCAGCATTACGCCGCTTATCTCATGAAAGCCGTGTCGCAGATCTACGGACCGGGATTGAAACTTCAATACAAGTTGCCGCCCGAACCGGTGGGTAACATTCAGAACGAGCCGATTCTCAAAACCGCACCCCCACAGCCAACGGTCGAGAAAAACTCGCTCAACACCGTGCAGAACCGCGGACCCTTACCCAAACTCGATCCGCAGCTTAATCCGCGCTACACCTTCCGAAACTTTGTAGAAGGACAGAGCAACAAACTCCCCCTCAGCGTCGGACTCAGCATTGCCGAAAATCCGGGAAAAAACACCTTCAACCCCTTCTTCCTGTATGGGCCGAGTGGGGTAGGCAAAACCCATCTCGTCAATGCCATCGGCGTACGCATTCGCGAACTCTATCCCGAAAAACGCGTACTCTTTGTGTCGGCACACGTGTTCAAAACCCAGTACACCGACTCGGTGCTGCACAACACACCCAACGATTTCATCAACTTTTATCAGACCATCGATGTACTGATTATCGACGACATTCAGGAAATCACCACCACCAAAACGCAGCAAGCCTTTTTCCACATATTCAACCACCTGCAGCAAAACAGCCGACAGATTATCATGACCTGCGACCGTCCCCCTGTGCTGCTCGAAGGCATGGAAGACCGCATGCTCACACGCTTTAAGTGGGGTATGACTGCCGAAATGGAAAAGCCCGATACCAAGTTGCGTCGCGACATTCTCATTTCGAAAATTCGCCGCGACGGACTGGTCATTCCGCCCGACGTGGTGCAGTACATAGCCCAAAACGTGGAGTGCAGTGTGCGCGAAATCGAAGGCATTGTCAATTCCATCATGGCCTATTCCGTAGTCGACAACTGCGAAATCGACCTACAGCTCACCCAGCGCGTCGTGTCGCGTGCCGTCAGTTTAGAGCAAAAGGAAATCACCAACGACGACATCATAGCCGTGGTGTGTAAGCATTATGCCATCAAGCAAAAGGAAATAGTGTCGAAAAGCCGCAAGCAAGTCATTGTGCAAGCCCGTCAGCTCGCCATGTTCCTTTGTCACAAATACACCGACACCACTTACAGCCAGTTAGGCCGTATGTTCGGCAAGCGCGACCACAGCACCGTACTCTATGCCTGCAATCAGGTCAGCTGCCGTCTGGGTGTCGACAAGTCCTTCCGTCGCGAAGTAGAAGAAATCGAAATGCTGCTTCAGTGCTAACTCCCTGCCAAATGCCCAAGCAAGGCCGAAAATATTTGGCTGTTTAGAAATAAAATCTTAAATTTGCAACCAATTCGTTGCGATATGCCCACTTCCCAAAGGAAGGTTCGTACGCTGCAAAGCGAGCGTCAAAGCCTATAGCAACACCTAAGGAAAGGTGCTCGAGTGGTTGAAGAGGCACGCCTGGAAAGCGTGTAAACGCCTAAAGCGTTTCGGGGGTTCGAATCCCCCTCTTTCCGCATTTCTAACGGAGCATTTCAATGAAATCTCCAGCAATCATTCACCGAGGATGTGTCAGCAAACATATCCTCGTTTTTTTTGTTTAAGCCGAAAATCGTGTCGTTTCGGGTTATTCCGGGTCAGTAGCCAATTCATGGGGATGCCTCGACAATGGTTTCTGTATATTATGACAAACAATTTATAGCATACATTTCGGTTATAACTCGGAGGTTTTGAAACCGCGGCGCCCTATTTAGAACCACAGTACCCATTTCATTATTCGGAGGTTTTGAGACCGCGGCGCCCTGTAAGGGCAATGGTATTTCAGCCCAGGGTAAAGCAGACCGAAGGGCTGCGACACCCTGGGTTTCCCCCATGACAGGGTTTAAAAAGTATCGCGCCCTGTAGGGGCAGAATGTCGAGATAGGGGCAACGCCCCTCGACAGCACACGGGCGTAAATGGGGCGCATTATATGGCGCGTAATTCCCATGTGCGTACCGTTCCACCAACGCATATACATGTTGGATTTCGCGCATTTCGCCCGATTTACGCCTGTGTGTGTCGAGGGGGCGTTGCCCCTATTTCGACATATTGCCCCTACAGGGCGCGATACCTTTTAAACCCAGTCATTGGGGGGACCCAGGGTGTCGTTCACTCCGTTCACTATACCCTGGGCTGAGATACCCCTGCCCTTACAGGGCGTCGCGGTCTCAAAACCATTGATTTAGAACATATTATATGTGTTTCGATAGGGCACCGCACCCTCAAAACCTCCGAAGAATAACTGATTGTTTACCACGCTTTGCTTGGCATAATATGCTGAATACATTGTAAACCAATCCGCACACCTTTTGCTACTGATCCCGAAAATTGCTACTGACCCGTTATTCCGAATTTTCGAATCAGTAGCAAATTCATGGGAATGCGTCGACAATGGGCTCTGTATAAAGCACCTTTTATATAGGGTATTTTCTCCATTTTTAATCATTCAAAAAAAGCAGGAGGCAACTTCATTCATCGTGAAGTTGCCTCCTGTTTGTATTTCAAAGCGATTAAAGCACAGGCCAAGCGTCATGCTTCAATCACCCTGTAGTATCATGCAGTCATGAAGTCCGCGTTAGGGCACCATTACCTTCTTGTTGTTCAGCACATACACACCCTGCGGCAGTTTCACCGTTTCGTTGCCCTGCACCTCAGCCTTGTAAACAGTGCGGCCCTTCAAATCGACAATGTTCACCATTTGCTTGTCAGGAGCCACCAGGCTGGATTTGTCCCGGCGAAACGTAAAAGTCGAGCGTATTTTTCAGCATACTGGCTGTCAATGCCCGTTTCGGGGTTGTTTTCCTTTTGGTAAACGCGCACCCAGTCGAAGAGCGTAGTGTAAGTAAACGATGCGTCCGGTTTTTTAGCCCAGCTTCCGTCGCCCACACTCTGGTTCAGAATCAAGTAAAATTCCTGATCGAAAGGCCATTGGCCATTGTTCAGAGCATTCTGGTTGTTCTTCTTTTTGGCATACGAGAACACCTTTTTGCCGTCTATATACCAACTCAGCATATCAGCCGTCCATTCAAAGCCAAAGATGTGATACTGGTCAGCCTGCGTGTTGTGCGCATGCGTCTTCACAGGGTCGTTGGCATGGCCCAGCGTATTGCCCCATTTCGAGTGAATCGTGTGGTGCGACTGGTTTTGCGTATCAATCTGTTCCCAAATGTCAATTTCGCCACAAGCAGGCCAACCGCCCACCGGCTTCGTAGGCATCATCCAGAATGCAGGGGAAGTTACCAATATGCGGTGTCGTCACGATACGGCCCTCCACCTTACCATACTGGAACGTAAACTTCTTGTCCGAGTCGATAGCACCACTCAGCATTTCCAGCTTCTGCCCCTCTTTGTTCTTTTCCTCGTCGAAGGGGTTTGCCAAACAAATAGCCTTGGTATTTGCCATCCTTGATAGACGAAGTCAGTTCACGTCCCTCGGGCGTAGAAGCAATGAAGCGCGCCCACGTAACATATTCGCGGTTGCGGTAGTTCCACTTCTTCAAGTCGATTTTGCCATCCTTCTGGTCAAATTCATCGAAGAATTTCAGCTTGTAAGCCGCATTGCCGTTGTCTGCAAAGTCCACGCTGATACGCACCTCACCGTTTACCATGCCGGCAGGCAGTTTGAACGTGCCCACTTTCACCGTATCCTCCTTCCACTGGCGGTTACCACGGATAAACTCCTCACCGTCCAAGTTATGACCATGACGTATAAGCATGTTTTCAGCCACATACCCCTCGGCAGCAGGCACCGCCATGATGTTCAGCGCCTGACCGTAAGTTACACTTTGCGGCAAACCCGTGTTGTTGTTACCCACCACCGAGCCATTCGTAGTGCGCACATCGAGCGCCGATTTTTCGGGGTGAACGTTCAGCAGAAAGTCCACAACATAACCACCGTTGTCGTTGATTTTGTTCTGTCCGCTCTCGCTCCACTGACCGGCCGGGTCAATGTTCGACCAGTCAATTTTGAAGCGCGCACGGTAATTACCGGCAGGTAAGTTTTCGGGAATCGTGAAAGCCGGAATGCCCACCGGAATGTTACCCGGTTGACCCACCTGTTCGCCCAAGCTGTTCTTGTTGTTGAAGTGCGAGTAAGCCACCAGTTCGCTACCCGGCGTAGGACGTCCGTTGTCAGCAAGGTCACAGCTAAACACCCCGTCGTTGTCGAAGTCAACGTACAGGTAGCCGTGCATGGCACGACCCTTGTAATCCGTTTTCGTAACCACCTTGTCGCCCGGTTTCACCGAAACCTCCGTGTCAAGCATATTGCGGTAAACCAAGTTGGCACCCTCAGTGCTCAAGCGAACCACCGTGCTGTCGTTCGCACCGGCCTTCATTGTAAAGCCGTTCAGTCGGCGGTCGTTGCGCGTAATGGTCAATGCCTTGTCAAAGTTCAGGCGGTAATCATCGCCAGTCACTTCGCCAGTGGTGCTTTTGAAGTAAGGCGTAATTTCCACATCGCCATCAACGTATTCAGCCGGAATTTCGTACGTGTTGTTTCTAACCAGGAAGCCCGGCACCGTCACGTCAACGTATTGCGGCGTGTCGTACATCAAGCTATCCTGCGCATTGATATTGCCGTGGCGAATCAGGAAGTGCGAGAACTTGAATCCATTGGCCGGCTTCACCGTCACGGTGTAAGGTTTGCCAAACGGAATAGTCTCCTTTGTGAGCGCTTCGCCGTTAGCCTTCAGCACATCGCCGTTCAGTCCGCCGCTTGTGCCGCGCGTACCGCGAACAATCGACACCTCGTCGGTGTGAATAATCAGTCGCGTATCAGCAATGGCACCCGCGTTGTCCGTAATCAGGTTGCCCTCATCGTCCGAGCCACCGGGGTTCACATTGTCCCAGTCCACCTTGTAGCGCAAACGGTACACACCCGGTTTCAGGTCAGCCGGAATGGTGAAAGCCGGCGGATTGATGCGGTTACCATCCGGTTGCTTGTTGCCCGCGCTGTCCTTACCCTTGAAGAACGAGTAGGCCACCAAGTCCGTGTTGTCAGTAATTTCGTTATCCTTTGTGGCTACATGGAAACGGCCATCAATTCCTTTGTCAAGGAACACATAGCCACTCATCCACGCCCCCTTATAGTTGAACGTAGGCGTCACCTTTTGGCCAGCCTTAGCCGTAAAGGCCTTATCCAGTTTTTTGGTGTAAAGCTGTTTTGTATCGCCTTGATTCACCGCAATGGTTTGCACCTTACCGTCCGCATTCAGCGAAATGCTGTTCAGTCCGCGGTCGTTGCGGTTAATTTTTGTGTTCTCGTCGTAGTTAATGCTGTAGTAAGTGCTGCTGAATCGCGGAGCAGCCGAGTTGTTCACCTCGATGTCGTCGATGAAGAAGGCAAAGTCGTTCGTGCGGTTATGCGTCGAAGCCAAGTCGGGCACAATCAGCAAGTGGTGAAGTTCGGCACCCGGGTTACCGCTGATGGGGAACACGGCATCGAACCATTTGCCCACACCCACCTTCGAAATGCTCGTTTCCCAGAGCTGTTCGGTCATGTTGCTCTGTCCGGCACGGTCCTTGCGCTTGCCCAAGCCAATGAGCATGAAGCGACCCTCTTCGGTGGTGTACACCTTCACGTGTACATACTTTTTACCCAACGACAGGGCAATGGGTTTTTCCAGTCCCACCAATGCACCGAAGGTGTTGCTGCCATATTGCGAACGCTGCGCCCCCAGCACCCTGGGCGAGCTGTTCGGAGCAAAACCCAGGATAGAGTCGACCTCGGTGAGCGGGTTTTTGCAAATTTGCACGTTGCCCTTCATTTCGCCCGTTCTGAAGGGAGAGTCAGCCCAAGTGTCGTACACGCCCACCTGGGTATAGCCTTTATCGGTTTCGAAGTCGCAGATGATGTTTCCGCTTTCGGTTTGAGCAGCCAGGCCCAGAGGGAACAACAAACCGGCCAGACTGATGTATTTCTTGAAATTCATGTTGAATGCAATGGAATGTTAGAAGATTGAAACAGTGTGAAGCAGCGGACAAGCCTTGGCATCTTTAATAGTGATTCTCACAGCCTTAGCCTTCACGCCCTTGTCGTAGCTTTTAGCAGTGCTGCCGTTCAGCGGAATGATACGTTTGTAGCCAATCGTGGTAGTTTGAATGTTGCCGCCACGTTTCTCAAACGTCGTGCCATCTTCGCTGGTTTCGATGGTAAAGCTCTTAACACGCTGTCCCAAACGAATAAATTCCATCATCGAAACATAGTGTATGGTTTGCGGAGTGTCCCACGTAAAGGTGAGCGAGGCCGAAGTCGTGCCATCGTTCGTAGCCCAATAAGTTTCCTTTTTACCATCGTTCACGTTCGAAGCCTCGTAGTTCACCGTAGCCCCCTTGGTGCGCGTTTCGGTAGCCGTAACCTTCGCCTTCAGTGCCAGGTCAGTGCCCAGACGCTGTTTCATCATATTTCCCAGTTCCGTCATGCGGTTAACCGTATTTTGCGGCAGGTAGCCACTTTTGTCGGGCGGCAGGTTCAGAATGAGCGTAGCGTTTCGGCCCACGGTTTCAAGGTACATCTGGAACAAGCGTTCGGCCGAGTGAATGCCCTCGCCCTCGTGCCAGAACCAGCCCTTCGTTGTAGCTTTGGCATCGCTTTCGCCCGGGAACCATCGCCAGTCGTTTTCGTTGCCATATTCGCCACGGCCCATCGACCAGTTCGTTTCGCCGGCCCATCCGGCTTCGTATTAGAGGTGCTTAATCAACTGATTTACAATGGAAAATAAGAATACTGTTATAGATGCAAAAATAGGTAATTTGAACGAACTTACCAAGGTTTTATCCGTTAAAGAACAAGCCCAAGAGCAACTTTTAGTCGTCATGAAGGCATTGGGAATCGGTAAAATCGTTCGGAATCTCAAATTCGAGAAGGCTCAGGGCTATACCTTGACCTCTCTCTTAATCTCGCTCCTCATCATGCGCCTGTGGGGAAAGACGATTGCAAGTGCCACTTCCAATCATTTTCATGGACTTTGCGCCGTGTCAAAGAACACGCTGTATCGCGCACTTTTGAACGCCCGCATCGACTGGCGAATGCTTCTTACCAAAATCACCCTTCGCTTCCATGCCATTCTCCAGAAACATCAGGTGGATACCAACGAGCATGACACTTGTGCCATCCTTGATGATACAACCTTTCAGAAGAGCGGCATTCGAATCGAAGGAGTCAGCAAGGTGTTCGACCATGTCACCCACAATTTCATTTATGGAATGAAATGCCTGACACTGGCTCTCTCTGACGGGAAAAGCTGCTATCCCATAGACTTCTCCCTTCATCGTGAAAAAGGCAAGAAGAAGGATTACGGCTTGACCTTAAAACAGCGGAAGGAGCAGTTCAAGGAAAAGCGGAACGCAAAAAATCCGGACTATGCACGCAAAACGGAATGTGATGAGAGCAAGCTCGAAATGGCCAGACGCATGCTTTGTCATGCCGTGGGGCATGGTATCAACTTCAAGTATGTGCTTGCTGACAGTTGGTTTACATGCGAATCGCTCATACAGGCTGTTCGCGAGCTATGCGGTGGTTCTGTGCAC
>VOFC01000822.1_pt1 | contig 40001 bp, 56 predicted proteins | sample 5384161 | NCBI WGS metagenome assembly VOFC01 (sample SAMN12384722, study PRJNA508395) | human gut metagenome | isolation source: healthy gut B | host: Homo sapiens
TTGTTACAAAAAACCGCAGAAGTGCATACTTCTGCGGTTTAAAGGCAACATTATCCATTTTATAAATATAAAATATTTATTAAGTTGTCACCCATCTATGAGCAAGCTCATGTGGGTTTAGACATTTTGACCCTGGTATCATGTTATATAGCTGTAATAATTATAATCTCTGTCTTACAGCCTCATATGTTAATATCGTACATGCTATTGCTGCATTTAGCGATTCTACTTTCCCCTGCATAGGAATCCTTACTAGTCTCTGCTTTTATCTGTGAGCTTATCTGTAAGCCCATTTCCTTCATTGCCAATCATAAATGCAGTTGGCTGTGTATAATCCTTTACATTATAATTATCAGTCCCCTTAAGATGGGCAGCATACACCCTGATACCTTTCTGCTTACATTCTTCTACAGCTTCACATATATCATCCACATATATAACCGGCACACGGTACAACGAACCCATAGTTGAACGTATAGTTTTTGGATTATATATATCTACTGTGTTACAGCTCATAATAACACCTGTAACACCAGCTCCCTCTGCCATTCTTATTATTGTACCAAGATTTCCAGGATCCTGAAGATTCTCTAATATAAGCAATAATGGCTGTATTGTATTGCTGTTTATATGCATACCTCTTCCAAACAGATCTTCAATAGTAATCTCTGACATCTTAACAACAGCCATTATTCCCTGTGGTGTCTGTGTGTCTGACATACGGATAAACACATTATCTGACACATCCTCAAGAAGTCTGTTACTCTTTCCTTCAGCAAGAAGATCAACCGCATAAGCACCCATTATAGACGCATACATTCTGTCCTTACATGTCGGAGAACCACCTCTCTGCATGTATCCAAAAATAGTAGCTCTTGTCTCAATACCTGTTGCAGCTTCAATTCTTCTTGCCATTCCTGTAGAATGTCCGATACCTTCAGCATTAATAATAAGATGGTGTTTCTTGCCCTTCTTTCTTCCTTCTATAATATGATTAATAAGAGCCTGCTCATCATTGTCATATCTTTCCGGAAGAAGAATATCCTCTGCACCATTCGCAATACCACACCAAAGTGCAATATAGCCTGCATTACGTCCCATAACCTCGATAATACTGCATCTTTCATGTGATGTAGAAGTATCTCTTATCTTATCAATAGCTTCCATTGCTGTATTAACAGCAGTATCAAATCCAATAGTATAATCTGTACATGCAATATAATTTATCATATTTTACGTTGTAGTCACATTCTTCTCACCATACATCGCCTGAAGCTTCTGTATAAGTTCAGAATCCACCCTTATAGTGCGACTTGCTGGAAGTGTAAGCCTTTTGTTTTCTTTAGTGCAGTATATCACCACTGTATCCTTTCCATCAGAATTATATAATATTCCATATAATTCATCCTTCTTATCCTCATAATCTGACAGACTGGCAAACCTTATCCACAATTTTCTTGGAATACTGGCAAAATCCACAACCTTATCACATATAAGCTTGGCATTTTCATCAACATTGGCCTGTACCTTTCCCGTAACAAAAACCTTTTCAGCATGGTCTATAACAACACGGTTTGCTGTAAAGCTGTTAGGAAATACCACCACCTCAACTGTTCCAACAACATCTTCTACTGTAAGAAAAGCCATCAGTTGTCCTTTCTTTGTTGTCTTAATAGTCTTTTCGGTTATCAATCCACCTATAGTTGCTATAGCACCATCTCTTGCCTTTGTCTCACCAAGTTCATCATCCACTTCAAAATCAGATGAAACATTGGTTATATATTTGTTGACCATACCTGTATATTCATCAAGTGGATGTCCACTTACATACACACCCAGAATCTCCTTTTCGTAACCTAAAAGCTCTTCCTTTGTGTACTCTGCAACATCCGGAATTCTTATCTCGAAAGCTTTCTTATCCTCTTCGGCTGCAAAATCAAAAAGCGACATCTGTCCTGTCATAGAGTCCTTGTTATGCTTTATTGCACTGTCAAGCATGCTTTCTGAGACTATCATCATGGATTTTCTTGTATGTCCAAATGTATCAAATGCACCTGCCTTAACGAAATTCTCTATCGCACGCTTGTTAAGTGCATGTGACATCCTTGTCACGAAATCCTGCATAGATATAAAGCTGCCATTTTCACCGCGTTCCTTTAAGATAGCCTGTATAGTAGGTCTTCCAAGTGACTTGATTGCAGCCATCGCAAATCTTATCTTTCCGTTTTCTACTGTAAACTCCATCTGTGATTCGTTAACATCGGTGGAAGAATACCTATATTCATCTGTTTACATGCATATATATATCCTGCAACCTTTGATGTATTATCAATAACCGAGGTCATAAGGGCTGCCATGAATTCAACAGGATAATATGTCTTAAGATAGGCTGTCTGGAATGATACAACAGCATAACACGCAGCATGTGACTTATTGAAGGCATACTTGGCGAAGTCAATCATATCATCATATATTTTTCCAGCCACCTTCTCATCTATGCCATTGTTAACACAGCCCTTAACACCTTCATCTGGATTGCCGTATATAAAGTTCTTACGCTCCTGCTCCATAACATAAGCCTTTTTCTTAGACATGGCACGCCTTACCAGGTCACTTCGTCCCCAGGAATATCCAGCCAGATCACGTACTATCTGCATAACCTGTTCCTGATATACAATACAGCCATATGTTGGTTTAAGTATAGCCTCAAGCTGTGGACACACGCATATGTTACACTATCCCTGGTTGTTCTTTCCCTTAATGTACTGTGGAATAAAGTCCATAGGACCCGGTCTGTATAGTGAAATTCCAGCTATAAGGTCTTCTAACGATCTTGGTTTTAGTTCCTTCATAAATGACTTCATGCCAGCACTTTCAAGCTGGAATATACCATCACATTTACCAGTACTGATTGCATCAAAAACGCCCTTGTCGGAGTAATCAATATCGTGAATAGAGAAGCCTTTATTATGTTTTTTTATAAGATTCTCTGCATCTTTTATCACAGTAAGAGTTCTTAACCCTAAGAAATCCATCTTAAGAAGCCCCAGTTCTTCAAGTGTTGTCATGACAAACTGGGCAACAACTGCACCATCTGAACCTGTTGAAAGCGGAACATAATCCTCAACTGGCTTTCCACAGATAAGAACACCAGCTGCATGCATAGAAGCATGTCTTGGAAGGCCTTCAAGCCTTTTACTCTTATCTATAAGGTCCTTTACCACTTCATTGTTTTCGTATTCACTTTTAAGATCCGGATTCTCTGCAAGTGCCTTATCTATAGTTATGCCTATCTCTCTTGGCACCATCTTTGCTATGTTATCAACCATGGCATAAGGCAGATCCAGTACTCTTCCTACATCCTTTTATAACAGCTCTTGCCGCCATAGTACCAAATGTAACTATCTGTGAAACACAATCCTTGCCATATTTTTCTACGACATAATCTATGACCTCCTGTCTTCTTTCATAACAGAAATCCACATCAATATCGGGCATGGATACTCGCTCCGGATTAAGGAAACGTTCAAAAATAAGACTATATTTAATAGGATCAAGGTCAGTTATCTCAAGACAATATGATACTATACTTCCTGCCGCCGAGCCTCGTCCTGGTCCAACCGGAATATCATGTGTTTTGGCAAAGTTAATATAATCCCACACAATCAGGAAATAATCGACATATCCCATTGAATAGATAACTGACAGCTCGTAAGAAAGTCTCTGGAATATATCATTCGAATCCTCTGCCCTTTTTATAACAACATCTTTTCTGTCTTCTACGGACTCCTCCTTTGCAAGCCTTACAAACTCTTCAACAGATATATCCGCTGCCTGCTCAGGATATCTTTTCTTAAGTCCCTCATAACACAGATAATTAAGATAAGTCCATGATGTAAAGCCTTCTGGCACAGCAAATCTTGGAAGCTTTGTCACACCGAATTCAATCTCGACGTTACATCTTTTTGCTATCTTTTCAGTATTAGCCAGTGCCTGCGGTGCATACTTAAACAATTCTGCCATCTCCTCAGGTGATTTAAGATAATACTGTCCGCCTGTATAACGCATCCTGTTTTCATCCGTAACCTTCTTACCTGTCTGTATACACAGCAGAATATCATGTGCATCAGCATCGTCTGCATATGTATAATGCACATCATTAGTGCATATAAGCTCTATCCCTGTTTCCTCTGACATTCTAAGAAGCTGTGGATTAACATAATGCTGCTCTGCTATACCATGATCCTGCAGTTCAAGAAAGAAATTATCCTTCCCAAATATATCCTGATAATAAAGTGCCACCCTCTTAGCTTCTTCATACATGCCTCTTGCTAAGTATCTTTGCACTTCACCTGCAAGACAGGCACTAGTGGCTATGATTCCTTCGTGGAATTCCCTAAGAAGCTCTTTATCAACTCTTGGCTTATAGTAAAAACCTTCCGTGAAACCTCTTGAGACTATCTTCATCAGATTCTGATAACCAGTATTATTCTCAGCAAGCAGCACAAGATGGTTATACTTATCCTCACCCGTCCCTGCTTCCTTATCGAATCTTGAGCCAGGGGCTACATACACCTCACATCCAAGAACAGGCTTAATCCCTGCCTCCTTAGCTGCCTTATAGAAATCTATGACACCATACATAACTCCGTGATCAGTTATTGCAAGACTATCCATGCCAAGCTCTGCAGCACGCTTAGTTATCTCTTTAATTTTACTTGAACCATCTAACAGCGAATACTCCGTATGAACGTGTAAATGTGTAAATGACATATTATATTTTCCTCCATATATGACCATAAAATATCTGTCATATCAATTAACATTGATTGTTCTATATCTGTTTAATATATAGAAGAAATTCTATCATATGTCATAGTTCTTTTCAAACATTTAGACTGCAATATACCTGACGAAATTCAGGCTGCAATATACCCTGCAGCTATGCCAAGTATTGCACTTAGAACAATTATTATAACCGGGTGCACCTTCTTAAACGACAATATCAGTGCAAGTGCAAGTATTCCTATAGAAACATATGTACCAGATGTTTTAAAAACCTCTAATGTAAATCCCTCTGGAATAAATACCTGCCTGCCAACTGATATAACCGAAGCTCCTATAAGTCCGACAACTGCAGGCTTAAGACCACTCATACAGCCCTTTACAACACCACTATTCTTAAACCTTTTATAGCAGCCGGCTATTATGAGTATTATTATAAATGATGGCAGCACAACGCCAAGTGTTGCACACACAGAGCCTGCAACACCAGCAACCTCTTCACCTACATAGGTTGCCACATTGACTGCAAAGGAACCAGGAGTGCTTTCACTAACTGCTATAAAGTTAATAATATCCTGTTCACTCATCCAGCCATGTGCCACAACTTCGCTCTCTACTAGAGGAAGCATCGCATAACCTCCTCCGAAGGTGAAGGCACCTATCTTAAAAAATGTCCACAATAATCTTATATATATCATACACTGCTTCTTTCCTGATATTTAATCATAATCATTTCTTTTTTGTATTTATATAAGCTGTGATCAGACCAAATAATGCACAGCCAGCTATAACAATTATTACATTAACAGATGTAAATGCACTCAAAATAAATGCCGCAGCCATAACAATATATGACACCGCACACTTCTCAACATTCTTATACATAAGCCATAAAGCCCTTATTATAAGTGCAAGTACACCTGCCCTTATTCCATTAAATGCATACTTTACTGCCTGTACATCCTGAAAGCTGTTTAACACAAAAGAAATCGCAAGTATTATTATAAATGATGGAAGTACCATGCCAACAGTTCCTACAACTGCTCCAAAAAAACCACCTACACGATATCCTACAAAGGTTGATGCATTTATCGCTATAGGACCTGGCGTACTCTCAGCTATAGCTACAATATCAAGTATATCATCATCATCGACCCATTTTCTTTTAACAACAGTTTCTCTTTGAATAAGCGGAATCATCGCATAACCACCACCAAAAGTAAATATGCCTATTTTCATAAATGTTGTAAATATCTGAAAAAGCTGTGTAAGCTTCTTTTTATTTTCTTTCATACGAAATCCTTTAATAATTATTTTTAGTTTTTCTGCTGCAATACATATAGAATATCACATTTAACAGAATAATAAAAGTAGTTGCTGCAGGTGCAAAACATATTGTCAATCCTTTCAACAAGAGAATAAATAGGAATTACTAATATAATATGAAGTTATCATGGGTATAAACTAAACGCAAGAATATAATAAATGTATTAATTGATGTTTCTCATATACATGGTTTTGCGTCCGGCTCCTGTTTTAATAATAGCTCCTTCTTCTACAAGTTTTTTAAGCGCAGATTCAACAGAGGAGCTGCCAATGCTGGGACATGAAAGTAAGGCATCCTGTTTTGAAAAGCATCAGGTACTCCTTTCTCCCAAATGTTACTTCTTTCTCCCAATTGTAATATATTTTGGGAGAAAAACAAAAAGAAATGGGAGTAACATTTTATTATTCTATATATTAGCCACTTAAATATAATTTATTCTAATCCATATACAGAAAACAAACGGGGTAATGCCTAAGAAATTATCCGCATTATTATAATTATAAGTGCATCTATAACACCAATATCAAGAAGTACAATATCTGCTATCCAGTATATTCAGGAAATTGTCGGAACGGAAGCTAAAATCATGTGGGGTACCGTAGAACAACTTGAGGATAATAAAAATTCCCTTATAACCATTATTGCAACTGGGCTTAATGATTCCAGTGACACTAATAAAACTAGTCCTACTAACCTGCTTTAATTTTCAACATTTCCCAGCTCTGCCCGAAACATCAGTCTTCTTGTTCCCCTGATATTCTCAAACTGGATTTCATATGTCTGTGTAACCTTATCGACCTTAACAATCTCGCCAGTTCCAAATACCTTATGTCTGACTTTATCTCCAACCTCAAATACGGCCTTTGGCAACATCTGCTCAGTCACACCTCTGATTAATACTCTGCTGTTGTTGATACAGTCAAGAAGATTAGTATCAATGTCACTTAAAAATGCTGATGGTCTTGCAGCGAAACGGCCATCTTTCTTTCTATAAGTGCTGAGGTAAAGCATATTCTTAGCCCTCGTCATTGCAACATACAACAATCTTCTTTCCTCTTCATATTCGTCTTCATTACGAAGCCTGCTGCTTGGAAACTGTCCTTCAACGAGTCCTGGTACAAATACTGTATCAAACTCAAGTCCTTTTGCTGTATGAATTGTCATTACTTTTACAACATTATACTCTCCGTCCTCATCTTGCGCTGAAAATAATGCAAAATGGCTTAACAGATCAGCCAGCTCAACCTTCTCCTGATTATCTTCCTCCAATGCCGTAATAGTCCTGATAAGCTCTGACACATTGTCAAGTCTGGTCTGGTCGATATCCTGCTCCAATGCCTGACGATATCCCATATCAAGACATTTGTTTACTATATCAGTACAGGTATAAGCAACATATGTATCATGCAATTCACTGATTGCATTGTAATATTCTATAACATTTTTTCTGTGTTATATCGCCATTTTCAATCTGCTTTCCAAGTGCCTTGAAAAGACTGCAGTTGTTCTGTGCCGCTGCATTTTTAAGCTTCTCAACAGACTTCTTACCAAAGCCCCTTCTAGGTCTGGATATAGTATACAGCAAATCCATGTCCGTAAGACTGTACACCATTCTCATGTATGAAAGCACCGTTCTTATCTCTTCGCTTTCATAGAATTTTGCACCGCTTAGTATCTTGTAAGGAACTTTTCTTTTTATAAATGCTTCCTCTAACGACCTTGTCTGTGAAGCAGCCCGCACCAATATAGTATGGTCGCTGTACTTCATGTTCTTAGCGACATTATTAAGAATAGTATCCGCTATCCACAAAGACTCATTCTCCTCGGTGTCAGGTGCATTAAATACCGGCTTATTACCATCTGGTCTGTTAGAAATCATCTGCTTTTCAAGCCTGTTCTGATTAGCCGATATAAGTGACTTAGCCACATTTACAATCTGAGGAGTACTCCTGAAATTCTCAGTAAGTGAATAATCCTGCACATTTTCATGTGTTTTGTCAAAATTAATCATGTATTCAGGGTCAGAACCGCGCCATGTATATATATTCTGGTCGTCATCACCTACCACAAACAGATTCTGATACAATCCACTTAGAATGTGAAGCAGCATGTCCTGTTTCATATTGACATCCTGATACTCGTCGCACAGTACATACTGGCACTTTTCCTGCCAGCGAATCCGCACATCTTCATTCCTGTTTAAAATATATAAAGTGAAATTAATAAGGTCTTCAAAGTCCAGAGCATAATTGTCACACTGTCTTTTAAGATAATTATAGAAAACCTTTTTATCCACATTTTTCTCGCTGGAAGCCCTTCTTTTAAGCTCTGTCTTATCAACGCCTGCCATAAGCTCAACATAGGACATATCCTGCTTGATTATGTCTATATCACTCATTATCTTCTTCGCAGTATTGTCCTTGAGCGATATTCCCATATCCTCTGCCACGTCCTTAATCATCTCCAGCTCTGCCTTCTTATCAAGAATCGTGAATGTCTTAGGAAATGTCAGCCTGTGAATCTCCTCTTTAAGAAATATGTTACAATATCCGTGAAATGTTCCTGTAAAACAGTTGGCGTTATCACCAACAATATTCCTTAATCTGTGCTTCATCTGCGAAGCCGCCTTGTTTGTAAATGTAAGCGCCACAATAGATGATGGCTCAACAAACAGTTCTGTTATGAGATATGCTATTCTATATGTAAGTACAAATGTTTTTCCCGAACTGGAACTGATGCAACCCTTATGTTGCCTTCTGTCTGTGTTATTGCCTCTGTCTGTTCCTTCGTTGCCTTTTCTGGTATTTTCATAATTATCTTTACCTGTATTGTGCTACTTTCTTGTATTTCTTGTGATATAATGTTGCATTATTATATTATAAACCAATGCAATATCGAACATCCATTCGTTTATTATACACTATTTTTATGTATATACAAACCTCAATTAAAATAATATATCATTTATATGTACCCAAAGTAGGACATAAAAAAATATTTAGTGTAATTTGAAAAAACCGTTACCATCGCCATAGATACCATTGCATAAACCGTTGTAGTTTGCCTGGCAGTTAACAAGTGTGACAGCACCTTATTTGTTTTTTTAATTTTGTCAAATACTGCTTCTAATCTTTTCTAGCTTTTTGACATAACATCATATCATATTGCTATAGCTTTTATATCAATTATATCTTTTACTTATTTCTGATTAAATAGTATAATCTAGCCGAAGTAATAAAAGGAGGATGCTGTTATGGATGAAAATACTCTATTTCCAAGAGAGAAAAAACTGATGTTTTATTTAATAAAATTCTAAATGAACCATGGGCTTACAATAAGCTTTTTCAGACATTTTGCGATAATCTGTTTTGTAATGATGCTTCTGTTACAACACTTTCACCACTGCAATTCACCAAATCATTATTCAACTGCTATTCCAATAAAGATTTATCTGCATTTCTTATGGCTATAACACAGAATACCATGTTTGATTTACTTAGGAATTCTTTTCTTATTCCATACCGCTTTAATGCTGATGGAAACCGGAATCCTGTCATTATGACAGATGATAAAGGTCTATTGTTACCAGAATATGCAGATATTTCCCATGAAAAAAGATTATCAGCATTTTTATAATATTTACAAAGAGCTTGATAATAGTAAAAATATGTATTTTGCTAAAGCTTACAGATACAGCCATATATATAATAATGATCAGTCTGTAGTAGAACAACAGGTTCTTGAGAAAAGCACTGGTATACTGCTTATCCGCGAACTTCCATGATACTGTTAAAATGAAAGAAACCGAAGCAGAGGCTTACAGTGCAGTATGGGAGCTTATGCTTAAGCTTGAGAAGGAGCTTCCAATGGCATATATATTCTATGGTCAGGACTCATTTATTGAACATAACGAACGTTTTGATGAGCTTGGAATCTTCCTTCCTAATTCAGTATTCCTACACAACCTTGAACATCATGTCAAGAAAGCTGAGGCGATTATATATGCCAAGAACTAATTATATTGACATCATGGAAAAAAATCATATGGAAATACCATGGCATGACTATACTAACGCCGATAGCAATGCTCTTATTGCCAATGCTGACCTTATCGAAAAAGCTTCTGTTATTGGTCGTGTAGGGCTGATTATGCTCTCGTGTGGAACAGGTGCATGGCGTGTACGTACATCTATGAATAAGCTTTCTAAAGAGCTTGGTGTAACATGTACTGTAGATGTCGGTCTTATGTCTATTGAATTTAACTGTTTTGATGGCAATGACTGTGTATCACAATCGCTTAGTATTGCTAATACTGGTGTCAACACCTCTAAGCTTTACAGAATGGAGCAGTTTGTTGATAATTTTCCTAATGAAGAAGCATATCTTACTGGTGAAATGATTCACAAACGTCTTGATGACATTGAACAGATACATACACTATATTCTCCTATTATCCTTGGTCTGTCTGCTGCCCTCGCATGCTGTGGATTCACATTTCTTCTTGGTGGTGGACCAATAGAGATGCTTTTTGCTTTCATTGCTGCTGGAGCCGGTAATTTAATAAGGACAAAGCTTATCAAGCATCACTATACCCTGTTTATGAATATAGCTATTTCTATTTCAGCTTCATGCCTTATATATGCAATACTGCTTAAGCTGGCTATTCTTATGTTTAATATACCTTCTGTACATGAAGCTGGTTACATATGTTCTATGCTGTTTATAATACCTGGATTTCCTTTTATCACAAGCGGTATTGACCTTGCCAAGCTTGATTTACGGTCCGGTCTTGAACGGTTGACATATTCAATAATTATTGTACTGGTAGCTACTGTATTTGCATGGATTATGGCATTATTATTACATTTACAACCTGAAGAATTCACAACCTTACACCTAGGCAATATGCAGCATCTTATATTAAGGCTTATTGCAAGCTTCTGTGGAGTGTTTGGATTCTCTATTATGTTTAACAGCTCTGTTTCCATGGCTGCAATGACCGCTCTTATTGGCTGTATTGCCAATACTCTGCGCCTTGAGCTTATTGACTTTACATGTATGCCTGCCGCTGCTGCTGCTTTTATTGGTGCTGCTACTGCAGGACTTCTAGCTTCCTTTATAAAACAATATAACGGATATCCACGAATATCACTTACTGTACCTTCCATAGTTATAATGGTTCCTGGACTTTACTTGTACCGTGCAATATATAATTTTGGCACAATGTCTCTAACAGATGCATTCTCATGGTTTACATCTGCCATCATGATAATTATTGCGCTTCCACTAGGACTTATATTTGCCAGAATCATTACTGACCGCACATTCCGCTATTGTACATAAATATTACATTTATACATTTGTTACATAAAATTACCATTTGTTTTAGAGCCTTAACAGCGTTAAAACAAATGGTAAATCATCATACAGCACCTTCTTATGCACAATCCTCTTCAAGCTTAAGTGTCTTTATGCCAAATATAAAGTACAATACATGAAACAGCCACACTATCCCAAGAACAATCCTGCCAACAGGCACTGCATGCATCATAATAAAGCCTATACTCATAAGAATGGTGACTGTAAGCATAATTCTTACCTTTGTCTTTACTGTCATGCCCTTACCCTGCACAAAGCTTTCAAGATTCTTTTTATACAGCCTTGTGGATATAAACCAGTTATGAAGCTTTTCTGAGCTTTTAGCAAAGCAGAACGCTGCAAGCATCAGAAAAGGAAATGCAGGAAGCACATATGGATATCAACTTATAATACGGCTTATTGCAATATTGCACATATTTAATCTAATAATACAAAAAGATACATAGTTAGTTATTTCTAACCATGTGCCTTAAAATATATTATAATTTGCTTATCATTTCAACCACTTTAAGCGATTTATTAATGATATTATTTTTCAATATCAATATGTAAGTGTCAAAAGTATAAAAATAAAAAATGCGGAAATGCTACAAAAAGCGTTATAAAAAATGCGGAAATATGATAAAATAAAGAATAAAAAAACGCGGAAAGGTAGATATGCTATGTTTAAACGTAAAATATACAATAAAATGCAAGAATGGAAAAAGACTCTAATGGAAAAACTGCACTTTTAATTGAAGGTGCTAGACGAATCGGTAAATCAACAGTAGTTGAGGAATTTGCGAAGAATGAATATGAAAGCTATATATTGATTGATTTTTCAAGAGCATCAAAAGAAATCAAAGAACTTTTTGAAGATGTTTCCGATTTGGATTTTTTATTTTTACAGTTACAATTACAATATAAGGTAGATTTACATGAAAGAAATTCTGTAATTATATTTGATGAAGTTCAACTTTGCCCAACAGCGCGTCAGGCTATTAAAGCATTAGTTGCTGATCATCGATATGATTATATTGAAACAGGATCTCTTATTTCAATTAATAAAAATGTAAAAGATATTTTGATTCCAAGCGAGGAAAGAAGAATCAGCATGTATCCAATGGATTATGAAGAATTTTTATGGGCAATTGGAGATAAATCAACGTTCTCACTATTAAGAAAATGTTTTGATATGAATCAAGGCTTAGGAGATGCAATTAATCGTAAACAATTAAGGCAATTTCGACTATATATGCTTGTTGGTGGAATGCCTCAGGCAGTATCAACCTATATTGAAACAAATAATTTTAGGAAAGTTGATGAAATAAAAAGAGATATTTTAAATTTATATGAAAGTGATTTTGCAAAAATAGATACGACAGGACGTTTAGCTATGATATTTGATGCAATTCCAGCTCAGCTTAACAAAAATGCGGCCAGATACCAAACAAGTAGTGTACTAAATGGCGAAAGACAAGATAAAATATTAGAACTTATTGCAGAACTAAAGGATTCAAAGACAGTATTAATAGCATATAATACTGACAATCCAGATGCAGGTATGTCTAATACTAGAGATTTATCTAGATTCAAATTATTTTTTAAGTGACACTGGTCTGTTCGTAACATTAATGTTTAAGGATAAGGATTTCACAGAAAATGAAATCTATCAGAAACTTTTAAATGATAAATTAAGTGTTAATCTAGGATACTTATATGAAAATATTGTAGCTCAATGTCTGGCAGCTAATGGGAATGAATTATTTTATCATACATTCATCAATAAAAGCTCCAAACACAATTATGAGATTGATTTTATTTTGGCAAAAAGAAATAAAATCATTCCTATAGAGGTGAAATCATCAGGATATAAGGCACATAAATCACTTGATGTATTTACAGAAAAATATTCATCAAGAATATTAAAGAGATATTTAGTTTACACAAAAGATATGAATAAAGATCAGGATATTTTCTGCATACCAGTCTATATGGTACCTTTTTTGTAAATATATATTCTTGATGTGGGGGTAAAAGATATTTTGCCCCTCATTTATGATTAATTAGATTAATATATGCTCCATATTCAAACTTCTATAATAATTATAGGGGCTGAAAACTATATTTCCAGCCTCTCAGACCATATTTTCACCAGTCTTTCTACTGAATATGCAGCGTTTGCCGGACTTGTTGATGGAAGTGTTACCGCTTTAATTCCAAGCTCTTTTTCCTGATATTTCTTATAATATCTGGCTGATGTCGCACCATTGCAGAACACCTTGGTTATCTTAGACTGCTCCAGTATAGGCTTTAAGTCTGTTGGCACAACATTTCTTATGCTGCTGTCACTTGAGCCTATAATATCGCAGCTATATATAGCATCCCACAGGGCTATGTGATGTTTGTGAAGCATCGCCTTCTTTTCTTCTATTGTTGCTGGAACCACTATTCCGTTATATTCGCTATCAGGCTGTTTCTTTGATTTAACATCATTATATTTACAATACAGTACCTCTGCCATGACTTTCCAGAATCGGTTCTGTTTATGTCCATAAAAAAACATCTGCTCCCGCGACTTTACCGATGGCAGACTTCCAAGAATAAGTATTCTGGAATCCGCATCATATAATGGCGGAAACGGATGTATTATGTGTTCATATCTTGAGTCTTTATTATCCATGTTTTTGCACTATCCTCTCTATTTCACACTATTCTTCACTATGTCTCTCTATTTCTCACTATTCCACAACTAAATCTCCACACAACCTGTCTGTTACAAGCTCAGCGCACCTTTGCTTATGTGCTGCATGGAGAGGATGATTCTGAAACTGCTGTAAGGCTTTCTCGTCTCTTAGCTCTGCATAGAATACCAGATCATAGCCTCCTGCAATATTAGTTCCTATGCTTGCATTCATAAGTCCATCTATGTGTCCATTCATAGTATTAACTGAATCCTGTAAGAATTTAAGTGTTTCTTTCTCTTTATGTTCTGACTTTACTTTATCTGTGTAATTCCAGAATAATATATGCCTTATCATTATATTCACCCCATTGCAATGTACTGAAGTGTCTTTTCGTCTTTTCATATCGCATTTGACACTACCCAGCCTATTATTATATATCTTATACATCTTATATATCTATTTATTATAAACATTTTAAAGTCACCAGCTGTTGCGAGTTCTACGGGAAAATAATATGAGTGAACCTAGACTCCAACAGTACAGCTTATGCTGCACCCCTCCCAGGACTGGTAACATATGTATTATAATACTATTCTTAAAAAGAAGCAAGTTTTTACTTTTATCTGTTTTTTAATTCACAGGTTCATCCCGTATATTTATGCATGTGAAGTGTGACCCTTGCACTAGTCAAATTCCGCAGGAATATTAGGAAGGAAAGTTTGACCCTATTCGCAAAAAAAGCAAATAGAGTCAATTTTCACAAGCAGATAGATACAGTTGAATAAATCCCTATTGGCAAATCTCTGATAATCAATAATCAATAAGATACCTAAACAATAAGTAAGTTCAACAACAATAGTTCTCACACATTCTCTGATACAACAGCACCTTTTACCACATTAACACTATCTGTATCTATGGTCATACCAGCACCTGCTTTTTCTTCATTGTAATTCTTCGCAGCAGATACTGCCTGTAAAAACACCACTATTCCTATGCAGAATAAAACTGCAATCATTCCTACACCCTTGTTGATATCTCCTGTGAGCTGTGATACTATACTTACAACTGTTGTTCCAAGAAATGAAGCGCCTTTTCCACATATGTCCATAAGTCCGAAGTATTCCCCATTTTTCTCTTCATGAATAATCTTTGTAAAGTAAGAGCGTGATAATGCCTGTATTCCACCCGGAACATTCCAACCAGAATTGCAAGTATCCAGAACTGTAGCTGGCTTCTTAAGAATATCGCGAATACTGCTATTCCAAGATATGCCACTATGCAGACCAGTATAAGCTTTTCAGTACTCACCTTATATGATAATCTGCCAAATATTATTGCACATGGAAATGCAACTATCTGCGTTACAAGTAATGCAAGTAATAATCCTGTACTATCAAGTCCAAGTGCCGAACCATACGCTGTTGCCATATATCTATAATTGTATACACACCATCTATATAAAAGAAAAAACGCAAGCAGAAATAAAAATATATGTTTTTCTTTTTTTATATTTTTGCAGGTACCATACAGTCTCTTAAAGCTTTCCCGTACAGCATGTGGCTTTCTTTCAACATAATTCTTCTGTTCATACTTCTTTATATGTGGAAGTGACATGCCTAGCCACCATACTGCTACTATTACAAATGCTATGCCCATAGCCATTTCCATGCTTATTCAATCTTAGATGAGCCAAGCACCAGCAGCAGGCATCCAACAAATGGTATGCAGCTACCTATATAGCCCCATGCAAACCCCTGTGACGAAACATAATCCATTCTCTTTTCATCAGTTACATCAACAAGCATTGAGTCATAAAATATAAGACTTGACGAAAATCCTATCTTTGCTATAACAAACACAATAAGAAATACAAGCCATTGAACACACGCCCCAAGCATTGCACAGGCAATACTGCCAATAAGTATTGATATAAGAAAAACTGGTTTTTGAAGCCTTTAGTATCTGCAAGTGTTCCACACACAGGGCCTAGTAATGCAACAATGATTGTACATATTGATGCAGCATATCCCCAATAAGCAAGATAATTTACAGATGAAATTCCTGCTTTTCCCGCAAGATAATTAAAGTAAATCGGTATTATAGTCGATATAAGAAGCGCAAATGCTGAATTACCAACGTCATACATAATCCATCTTTTTTCTTTTCCAGTAAGTTTAATATTCATATTTCAGCTTTCCCTCTTTCACATCACACTTTATACTATCCTTAGCAGCTGATCCCATATCGGATAAACGACTTCCTCACACAGCTTTGAACCAAATGTATAATTATATACTTTATTGTATTCTATTTTTCCATAAGCTGATGCCCTGAATTCGCTTATAAGATTAATAGCAAGCCCCTTAGCCACATCATACAACTCATATAACCTCTTTGTACTATCACTACAAAAAGGATTCGCCTTGTAGTTAACAAGAAGTCCATGCATTTCCTTATAATTACCAGTTACACGAAGCAGTGCATATATAAACATTCTCTTTAATCTTGTTGGCGCTACAAGAAGCTTATTATACGATATCATCCCCTCTAGTGCTTTAACTATGTCACCACTTGTCAGATAATCATAAAATCTGCATATATATGAAGCATTTGCATTATTAGCCTTAATATGGTCAGTAAGAATATGTGTTATAGGATCATAACCGTCCTTAAGCATAAGACTTCTATCGAATTCCACCTCTATCTCTGTATGGCTCACACCATCCTTAGCAATCTTTTCATCTATATATCCATGACAGCTGACATCAAGCGCAAAGTGACAGCAATACCCATATATATACGCAAGCAATGCCTCCTTATCATCATCATCTGCCTCACAAAAAAGCTTTCCTGCTTTCTTAAAGAATTCAAGACCACTTTTTCGTGCATATCATATCCCTGTTTATTAACCGCGCATACAGCAAGCGGCTGGTAATAGAATAATATATCCGGTCCATGCAGACCTATATCATACAATTCCTTATGATTATTAATAGTCGTTCTTGCAAGTGCTGGCAGACTTTTTGTATACCTCCTGCCCCATCCTGTAATGTGCATATGTTGATGGCATAGACATCCTCTCCATTTCTGAATTTACATTCCTAATCTTTACATTATTGATTTCTATATTTCTAGTTTTCTATGTTACATATGTCAGGAACCATCAAGATACATTTATACTTTATATCTCTTATAATGCTCTTACTCTGATAACGTTCTTACTCTGACATTATTCTTACCCTGACATGTTTTATAGTCTAAAAAACATTTGTAAAATCCATTGACAATACAGCGTAAATAATATGTAAATTGTTATTTAATTGAATATTAACTGATGACGAACGGACGACAAATATTTGTGCGTAAAGTGCACAATTCCGCCACTCAAAAACCTAAAAATAGTCAATATAATTTATATCAAAGGTCAGTGACCTTTTGACAACATAATCCTATGGCATAAAAATAGGGATTGCGCACTAATCCTTTAGTGCGAAATCCCTAGCCTAACATATGATAAATCTAAATTCTTTCTGCGAGCGAGTCACCCATTGCCTTACATCCAACTTTATTTCATTTATATTGTTAAAGTTCACAAATCAACAAATGTCTCCTATGTTACTCATCTAAGATAAGTACCCGTTTCCCATTTTTATATGGATACTCACGAACCTTCAATACATATTCCAAATTTACAATCTGCAATCCATCTTTATTCTCAAGCACAACTCCATTGTCGCTCACTTCTTTTACCACGCCGTCCGCATGTCCATCCAATAATTTAATATATACATCTTTTTCCATAAATCGACTTAACAATTCTTTCATGATTGCAATATCCTTTCTTCTTTGCTCTGAATTTTTTCTGTATTTTACATGTCTGATAGCTGCGGATTTTCGTCTTCTCTTACGAAGTAAGTAAAGCAAGAATAACCACGCAAGCACCACCAACCATATATACCATGTATTTTGCATATATCTGTCCTTTCCTTGTTTATTCATATAAGGTCTCGGCTGTAACTCATCAAAAAGAACAATTCCGGATTTTTACATAATCTTATTACCAGATTTTGAATATTTCAGACATTCCTTGCAATATATTGATACATTAATTATCCATATCAGACATACAAGAAACGATGGAAAGAAGCCAATACCAAACATAAGTGCACTGACAGCAAGAATAATTGCAAGAATGCTGCACACACTATTAGTTACTTTAAATGCTTTAAATGCACATTTACCAACTATAATCTTCTCTGCTTCATCACATGTATCTAGCCACTTTTTCTGAAACTTCATATCATATACTGATGCTGTTTTTTCTGGATTCATCACCTTTACACTGTCTACACTTTTCTGCTGTATAATAACAGCCTCTGCCATAATAGCAAAAAAATGCTACTATAGCAACACCAAATCCTATCATGTTCTTAACATTTTCAAACATTGTAATGCCACCTGCATATGATGCAGCAATAAGGAAATATGAAATTATAAGTGAACCGCTCGTAATCCATTGAACTATAGACAACTTATTTTCAATGTCATCCGATATTTCCTCATCTTCTCCATCCCACAAAGCAAGCTGCTTCTTAGCCTTTCTGTAATATGGCACTGTCACCGCTGGAAGGATAACTGCAAGTGCAAGCATAAGCCATGGTGCAGTTAATACTACATACTTACTTATGACCGCTTTTATATCCCCAGACATAGCATCAAGTCCATTCGTAGCAACTAAATATCCCATTATGCCTCCGACTAAACCACCTATAACACAAAACAATATGAACTTAGGCAGTGCCTTTTGGTTTGCTTTCTTAATCTGTTCATTTTCCATCTTTTTCTTCCTCCTGTAAATAAAATACTTCTTCAACAGTGACTCCGCATACCTTTGCAATCGTTAATGCAAGTGTTACTGATGGCGAATAATCTCCTCTTTCTATAAGGCTGATTGTCTGTCGTGATACTCCACACAGCTTTCCCATCTCCTGCTGATTAACTCCAAGCGCAGCCCTGCGTTCCTTTAAACGATTCCTCAGTATCATACATACCTCATTTCTATGCACGTTTTTCATATCAGGTTTGTGTCAAGTGCGCGCATACACAAATCTCACATGTGAAATATTGATTTCACATTGTATATCCATATGAAAACTTATTATTCTTTTGACAACTCTTATTATCAAAATGACAAATTTTCTTGTCATTTTGCATTATACTCTTGTCATTATATACTGTCAATACGTGACCATAAAAATATACTATTCAATTTATTTTGCCAAGATAATTATTTAATTGCGTAACACATCTAAAATAATTCATTATGTATTATGTTCAATTCTTATAACTGTAATTACACTATTATATCGCTGTTTTCCTTATCTATCTGCAATGCTGCATACAGTATAATATCGTTTATATTTCTAAGATATATTAAATACAAATAATACAAAACAAAAAGGAACATATCAGACACAACCTGCATCTGATACATTCCCTTTACTACTTATTTATTGGTTTATCTGTAATAGACAACTACTTAATTGCTATGATTATATGCATCCTCAATTATGCAATCACTCATTATACAATCACTCACTATGCAATCACTTATTATGCATTATCCTTCGATAGCAATTCTGTTGCTGCTTTCTATCTGTTCTGCTGCTTTCTTAGGAACTGAGAGTCTTAAGATACCATCTTCGTACTTAGCCTTTACATCCTCCTGCTTTATAGCATCACCTACATAAAAGCTTCTGCTCATAGAACCAGCATAACGCTCTTTCCTGATGTACTTGCCTTCCTTCTTTTTTTCTTCCTTATCAAGTCCCTTAGCTGCACTTATTGAAAGATAGCCATTATTAAGTTCTACATTAATCTCATCCTTCTTAAAGCCAGGTAAATCTATATCAACCTCGTATCCTGCTTCTGTTTCCCTTACATCTGTCTTCATTTCGTGTCCTGCATGCTTACCATACAAAGCTTTTATCAACTTCAGGGAATCCAAAGTTCATCCAATCATCATTAAATAAGTTCTCTCCAAAAATACTAGGCATCAACATAAGTCATTCCTCCTTGTTATAAAACACATTAATTATATTGAAATTAGTTTCTTTGGAACTGGGATGCTTCAGGAATATCAGACCGGTACTTTTAATCATCTTTGTTCTGTACCTCTTTTTATTCCTTTCCTTTGTTCTTGACTATGTTATAGTTCTTTTTTGTTAGCCAAGTCAAGTGTTGAGCGCTAATTTTATTTTTATTTAATATTTTTGATTATCTATACCTGATTTATTAATATATACATCTCTGTTTCCTTCATGTTCTGCAAGATATAATTTAAATCACACGGAATCTGACGAAAAATCAATATGCCATTGTTTCTTCATTTCAACATAATCAAATCTGCCTTTATTAATTCAATAACCTTCTGTACATTCTTTTTTGCTCATAATGTTTTTTGCCAGATGTATGCACAATAATCCTCATATAAAAAAAGACTAACAATCAGCCTTTCTGTCGTTAATACAGAAACTTCCTGATTATTAGTCTTCTTAATACATTCTAATATCCTGCCGATGGTGTAAAGGTTTCCTTTACAGCGCAATACTTATCAGCAAGACATACAAGCCATGCTTCCCTGCACATAGGTGGAACCACTGTGAGTGGAAACATATGTCTTGATATTATGTTTCTTTCTATATCTCCCAGCTCATATTCCTTCTCAGCATTCTTAAGTGCTGTTCCAGGATGTGTAAAACCATGGAAATGATGTCCCTTTCTTTTCTCGTGCCAGTCATATAAGAAATAATCATGTAAAAGTGCACCCTTTACAAGTGCCTTTTCATTCACCTTTATGTGAAAAAAAACTCTGCAAGCTTAAGACTTGCTCCTGCCACTCCAACACTATGTTCATATACTGTTGTCGAGCCATGCTGTATAGCCTTCTTCTCGTGTACAAGATTACCTTTCTGCTCTAACTCAGAAAGAACTAAGTTAAAAAGATGCTGTCTCTCCTCTGATAGCTTCAACTTACTCTCCATTCTGACATAATACTGTTCTGTTATAAACTATTCCACATCAGCTTATATGTCATATATCCCACATACTACAAGTTACTTTTTTATGAATGGTAACAGAGCATTCTATTTTGGTTAGTTAGTTTTCTATAACTCTTAAACCCATTCGGCAACATTTTAGCATATGTTAGTATATATTACAATACATAAAATATATTTTCACATTTACATATTTCATACTTAGCGTTATACCTGACATTTGCATCAGCGTTATACTTGACCCTATACTTAGCTTTTATACTTGATCATATGCCGCTTATATCGCTTATACGTTTGCCTAGTAGTGTCCTATACTTAACTTTATACTTAATCATATGCTTGACCATATACTTAATATTTATGATACATCTCTACCTCTATAAAAGATATTTTTCTACCATAGCTTCTATTATGTTATTACTCAATGCGTATTGAGATGTTTCAAATGTGAGAATTAACCTCTCCCCTGAAATATGCCATTTCTTTCATATGCTTCTATTTTCTTAATTGCATTCTTAGCATATACTGGATCATCCATCATACCATCATGTTCCCAATATATTTCTTTATCTAATCTCGGAGATAAAAAGTAAAATCCGGATATATTATTCCGTAGCCATTTAATTTTAAAGGGCATTCGTATTTATATGAAATATTGTTATAATAAAAATAATCTGCTAAAATTTTCTCCGATTTAGAACGTACACGCTCCCCTTTCTGCGTATATATTTCCATTGTATCATCATTCAATTCTTTTCCTTTATATTCAGTTTTTTCCCATTCGTTAAGTTTACTTTTCCCAAGTCGGTTCTAATGGGGTTATCAACCTTTGCTTTGCAATATGTTCTTTATATAAACAATTGTCTATCTCATCATCATCATAATCTTCTAGTATATCTTCTATCTGTTTCAATCTTTTTTGTGCTCGTTTTAATAATTTATAATTATACTCATTCTGAGCCAGTTTTTTTGCAACCTCTAAATCTTTTTTTAGTATATAACTTCCCTTTTTATTATCCGGAGTACATTTATAATATCTTATGCGCTCTTTATCAACTGATATCCTTAACTTGTTTTCTAATATATCTCCTTGTATACCAGCTTTCTTCAACTGCAGCTTTGCTTTTTTTTATAACTTCCTCTAAATACATTTTTTCGCTAGTAAGCATATCCTTCATTCCAACCATAACACTTGTCTCCTCTAATTCTATTATATTTTTTCGCTAAAACCTAACTTCCTTTATTAATTCAGTTATATGAAACATACCTCTTTTCTCTTATTTCATATTTTGTGACTCTATTTGTTTTTTTCTATTTCCGGGTCACTTTTTCACCTCATCTTTCATCTTATTTTGTGACCCTATTTGTTCCTTTTTCTATTTCCGGGTCACTTTTTCACCTCATCTTTCATCTTATTTTGTGACCCTATTTGCCTTTTTTCTATTTCTGAGTCACTTTTTCACCTCATCTTTCATCTTATTTTGTGACCCTATTTGCCTTTTTTTTCTATTTCTGGGTCACTTTTCGCCCTCCCTCTCTTATCTTATTTTGTGACTCTATTTGTTTTTTCTATTTCTGGGTCACTTTTCGCCTTCCTCTCTTATCTTATTTTGTGACCCTATTTGCCTTTTTTTTCTATTTCTGAGTCACTTTTTCACCTCATCTTTCATCTTATTTTGTGACCCTATTTGCCTTTTTCTATTTCTGAGTCACTTTTCGCTCTCCTCTCTCTTCTTATTTTGTGACCCTATTCGTTATTTCTCCTATTTAGGTCAATTTTCTGTCCAATGCAATAACAAATCATATTAAACAATATACAGATTCTTAATAATTTTCTTATCAAATTATTAAATCCATATTTTTTTGCTATAAATTTCAATTTATATTTATTTTTATTTATTCATATTTATTTTATTGGGAATTTGAATTAGAACTTACATTTAGAATTAAAAAGTTCATAATATTACTGCTCAAATGTTACGCTTTCTGCCACTTTCTCTGATGTTGAGAATAATGAAGTATCAACCGGTTCAGGTATTCCCTTTGCCTCTCTGAATATCTTCATGAATTCCTTGCCTGTGATAGTCTCATGGTCATACAGATATCTTGCAAGCTGATCCATTACTTCTCTGTTCTCTTACCTGTGATAGTTTCATGGTCATACAGATAATGAGCTATCTTATCATAACATGTTCTCTGTAAGAAGCTGCTTAGCTTCTTCATAGCCTCGTAATCATATTCTTAACTTCTTCATCTATCTGAGCTGCTGTTTCATCTGAACAGTCAAGTCTTGCATTACCATTAAGATATGGATCATCAACAGTAGCAAGATTCATAAGTCCGAATCTGTCTGACATACCGTACTGTGTTATCATGGCCTTTGCTATCTTGGTAGCCTTTTCTATATCGTTGGCAGCACCTGTAGTAACCCTGCCAAAAACAATCTCTTCTGCTGCACGGCCAGCTACTAAAGTAACAAGTCTTGTCATAAGCTCATCCTTATTCTGAAGATACTTCTCTTCCTCTGGAACCTGCATAACATATCCGAGAGAACCCATAGTTCTAGGAACAATGGTAATCTTCTGAACTGGCTCAGAATCCTTCTTAAGTGCTGTAACAAGTGCATGACCAACCTCGTGATAAGCAACTGTCTGCTTTTTTCTTCCTTACTAAGTACTCTGTCCTTCTTTTCCTTACCTGCTATAACTACCTCATACAGCTTCGAAAAGATCCTTCTGTGATACATACTTTCTTCCACGCCTTAACAGCTGCAATAGCAGCTTCATTAATCATATTGGCAAGATCAGAACCTACAGCACCACTTGTTGCAAGTCCGATTTCTTCAAAGTTAACTGTATCATCCATAAGAACATCCTTAGAGTGAACCTTAAGTGTTTCAATACGTCCCTTAAGATCTGGCTTATCTACTATAACTCTTCTATCAAGACGTCCTGGTCTAAGTAAAGCCTTATCAAGAACCTCTGGTCTGTTAGTTGCTGCAAGTATGAATATACCCTTAGATGAATCAAAACCATCCATCTCTGCAAGCAGCTGATTAAGTGTCTGCTCACGCTCATCATTACCGCCGCCATATCTTGAATCACGGCTCTTACCTATGGCATCTATCTCATCTATGAATATAATACAAGGAGCCTGCTTAGTAGCTTCCTTGAAAAGATCTCTTACTCGTGAAGCACCTACACCTACAAACATCTCTACGAAATCTGAACCTGCAAGTGAAAAGAATGGAACATTCGCTTCACCGGCTACAGCCTTTGCAAGAAGTGTCTTACCTGTTCCAGGAGGACCTACTAAAAGAGCACCCTTTGGAAGCTTGGCACCTATCTTTGAATACTTATCCGGATTATGAAGGAAATCAACTATCTCAGTAAGTGACTCCTTTGCCTCATCCTGTCCGGCTACATCCTTAAATGTAACACCTGTTTTTTTCTGTACATATACCTTAGCGTTACTCTTGCCGACACCCATGCCGCCCATCATACCGCCGCCTTTGGATATTCTTCTGTATACAAAAGCAAATATAACATATATGAAAAGGAATGGAAGAACATACGCAACAAGGAACTCTACTATAGAAGAACTTGAATCTGGTATATATCCTGTGAATTCAATTCCTTTTCTCTTAAGAAGCGATACAAGACTGTCATCATTAACATATCCTGTATAATATGTGTAACCCAGCTTATTAACACCATTATTTTCCTGGGCATCATCTGTAGGTGTTATAAGAATTCTATCCTGCTCAAGTGCAACCTTCTTAACTCTGATCATTATTCACCATCTCTATGAACTGGTTATAAGATATTTCCTTATATGTGGCATTCTTTAACATGCTGTTAAGCATAGTTATACCGATAAAAGTTATAACCGCAGCTATTATAACAAACACAATAAGATTGACATTCTTTGGCTTTTTATTGTTATTGTTGCCGTTTCTGTTGTCACGGTTATTGTTGTTATTACCACCACCGTAATTATTACCGTTGTTGTAATTATCCATCCTGTGTCTCCATTCCTAGTTTCTTTATACTCTCATAGTCTGCCATTAACAGACATTACTCATTATAAAGAAGGAATATTTATAAATCAACCTCTAATCAAAGGTTTTACACTATTTATTTTTTATTAAGAATTAAAATATACTTACCAGCCAAAAACCATTTTAAAATATGTCTATCCGCCTGAACTTTTTAATCAATATAATATTACTTATCATACAGACAAGACAACTTACAGCTATAATATGCAATGGATTTATTATTCCTCCTGAAATATAAGATATATTAACATACATAAAAGCATTGCCTATGCACAAAGCATTTCTGATATATGCAGATAATATAACGACCACAACAATCATCATATATCCTACTTCCGAATTAATTATAAATGATACCATTAATTGTAAGCTTCCCAGTGCCAATGAAGTTATATACGACACTAACAACAGCTTAAAAAACACAACCGATGTATCATAGTTATACGCTAATTCAACACCTGTAATCCTATATGCAAGTTCTGTATTAATAGCACAGCCAATATTACCCTGTGAATGTATTATGCAGACTAATTCAAGCGTTGTAAGCATACACAAATATACCATTGATAAAGCACACCATGCCCAGACCATCTTTCCTGTAATCCAGCTTATTCTGCTCTTTTTGTTCTGATTATTATATATCTTGCCCTGCTGTCATAATCTTTCCTTGCATAATCACCTATAACAAATGCTATAATTAACTGAAATAAAAGATATACAGCTGATGGCAGTTCCGATATTCCGTTGGATACTTGTATCAGCTTTCCCCTGAAACAATATATCCATATGTCAGCTATTGTAAAACCTGTATTATCTATTTTCCCTTCCAGTACCAAATTATTGTATGTATATATGTACATAACTGCAATTAATAGGGTTATAACAATTATAACAATATATTTATAAAACTTCCGTAATATCCCCTCTTTGATATCTAATAAAACCATATCATTATTCCTTATACATAATGTTTTTTTTGCACAATACACAGTGAAATTATATATATTATCAAACACAGAAGCGCAGGATATAAAAGACACCTTACTGGTCCAATACCATATTTTCTAACCATCTGTCCAGGCATCATTGTAATTCTGCTAAACAACACCTTGGTCAAATATGTATATCTGTCAAGACATACCCATATAATTGAAGCCAACATTCCAAGACTTTTATTACTGCTTATCCAATATACAATCTGCGAAATAATAACTGTTATAAACAATATTGAAAATATCTGCACACTTAAATATACAGCCATTTCATATACAGATGGACATTTTTCCATAGTATAACCGGATACAAATCTAAATCTGCTATTCTCCATATCCCAGTTACATATTTTAATATGCACATTAAATATTTTTAATATAATGCATAACCCAATAATATTAATCAGAAGAATACTTGTCATTTCCATACATTTTTTGCCGTTATATTTTTGCAAATATTATTCCAATAATGTCTTATGCTTTTATAACGGATAATAACTGCACACCTATGACTGCTTCTTAAATCTGCCTGAATTATAACTGACAAAAAAATAAGCAGTATCATTTCAAAACCATAATATTCACTATATAAAATATTATCATATATACATACCTCTCCTTTGTCCGGACGGCTAATTCCATACACTATATATGTATAAATAAATGCGGCATTTATAAGAATTTCCCATAAAATCAACGTTTCTTTTCTTAATTTAATCTCATATTCTGATGTTCTAAGACTGTTTTTCCTCAATAACATATTTATATTCATCTACCCACTTTATATATTTAACACAAACATAATTTTTTGAGGATATGTACGATATACAAGATGAAATTCCTCTTTTGATATATCAGCATTTTCAGGCACATTAAGAGCATATGCCATCTTTATATCTGTACTTTCCCCCGGCTTTAAGTTGACCTTATTACACTCACTGCTTGCTCCGTTACTCCATCCAGATGGCATACATTCCATAACAAAATTATAAATTAATGCCTCAATATTCTTATCTTCATCTGACTGGTTGCATACATTAAGCCTTACATATATATATTTATAATCTTTTTTACTTTTTTTTTCAGTTTTGTTATTATATTCTCATCTGTGAACTTTGTTATTGTCTGCTGCGTATTGTCCATAAGTTCACTTTCCTCAAGTTCAATTCTAAGTCCTTCAACTTCCAAGGCTTCTTCACAGGTGTAAATAACTTCTTGCGCTTCTGGAAATGCCGCATTTATCTTAATATAATTGACTGCCCACACAAATATCATTATAGCTATGCAAATACCTATAGCAATCAACTTAACCTTGCGGTTTAATTTAAAATTCTTATAAAACTTCATTATGCATCCCCCTATATACATATATACAGCAAATGTAATGCCGCATATTATTATGTATTCAATAATCAGGTTCAATAAAGTGTTATTATATGAATACCCAACCGTCATTATTCTGATAGGATTATATTTTTCTAAATTAAAAAATCCCTGAATTATATAGCAAAAATAATTAAGAAGAAATGGAAATATCATTGTTATAAAATACACTGGAACTATCTGGCTTAACATAACACTAAAAGTGGTAAATAAGCCTGTATACAAAAAATATAATCATCAATTCAATAAATATATAAATATACGGATGTGTATATGCTACGCCTGATAAAAGACTAAATCCCCGTGGTTCATAAAATCCAACTACTGCCTGCATTTTTACCGAAGGTAGTATTATTGAACAGGCTATCAAATTCATCAACAACGGAACTACAACAACTATTCCTCCAGCTATATGTGAAACCACACATTTAACTATAAGGTAATATTTTTTATCAATTCTGGTATATATATTTTCTATATACCCACTCTTTATATCAGAAACTGCACTATAACCATATGCGAATACTGCCATAAGCGGCATTATCATAATATATAACTGTCTAAGCGGAATTGCATTTTTCTGCAATGAGAAAAACCACGAATTAAACACTGTATTGATAGTATTTCCTATGCTTCCATCAAATGTACCTATTATATCTTTACTGTATCTTAACGGAGCTATAACAAATTCTATTCCTGTTACTACAATTCCCAACAACAACATAAGCCAAAACATCCTGCTTTTTAAAAGCTCTTTCCACTTCTATCCTTAACAATGCACCTATCCTCATAGTTTTGTTCCTTTCTATAATTAAGCAGGAATTCCTATTCACTCTCTTGATATATTATCCAATATTACTAATGGTGCTTTTTTTCCTTGAGTAGCTGGATTTATTTCTAATTCAAGACAAGGATTTATAAGCAACTGACTATAACTGCCATCATTGTCTGTATAGTTGTCTAGCACCTTAAATAAAACAATATATTACTTTTTCTTCACCTGCATTTATATCATCATATAAACAATGTGTTGTCCTTTCATATGAAGATGGATATATTGCCGCACATTCAGATAAACGGTAATATTTATTATCATCATAATAATTGCCTATGCTTGCCATTCCTATTGGACACTCTGCTGTATTGCTGGCAATATTCTTTACTTTTATATACACATACACAAGGCTCATATTCTCCGAATTATAATTACTAAGTGAACCTTTCTGTATCCACTCTGTCTTAAAATATTGTGATACTTCCAGTTCTATTTCATCATAAGTCTTATCTATTATTACTTTCTGAACCGTTATTTCAAAATCTGAAATATTCACACTGTCATTACATTTATACACACCACCATAATGTTCAACTGCATTTGCTTCCATACTTGTAAGTGAATTTTCTGTTGTGCTTTCTGATTGCTGGTCTTTGTACGGATTGTCAGCTTTTGTTGTCTGTGAATATCTGGAATTATCTATAACTATATCTGTAGCTTTCTGCTTATTACATCCACACAACATAATAAGCATTACCACAGTTACACACACTATGTACTTCTTCATATACTCTACAGGCTTGTATAACATCAGCTATACAAGCCTTCCCCCCTCCTTTCTACGACTGTTTCTTATTTTATTTGAGCTTAATACTCGCCAGCTTTCCTTTTTTGTATGCCAGACTTCCATACGAATTATAAAATAAAAGCATATCATCAAGCCTGTCCTCATCTACAAGATATCCCGCTATTATATGTATGTTTTCATTAGGATTAACACTTGTTCTATTAACACTTTGTGCATCTCTGACTATTCCCAATGAAGACTTAAACATTACACACAATGGATATCCTCACTATTAACAAAGCTATTAGAATAACACTCCCTTGGTATCATAAGCTTTCCATTATGTCTGTACAGACTACATATCTGAGGTATAAGTCTTACATTCTGTATATACTCATCACTTGTATTCTCAACACTTATATCCACTAATACCAATCTTGTTGATATAGTTTCTGCTTCATAATATGAATTAAGTGTGCTCACTCCATCGCCCATATTATAAGTTATGTGTCTTTTATATTTAATAAATGTTCCATCCTCATTAATTAATTCACCTAATAATTCTGATGAAATCCAGTTACTCTTATCTGATATATTATTGTTTTCTTCATTAATCAGACTGTCTTCCAAATCTTGTATTGAACTTATAACTGTATAATTATTAACTGTATATTCAAGCTTATTACTGCTATACATATCCATATCCGGCATATTAAATTTATCATTTAATTTATAATTTATATCAGTATACTCACCTGCTATATGTCCTCATTATCTTCCTTCACATACTCATCCCTATATATCCTGTAATTAGCCTGTGCCGCTTCACTTTCATCACATTCCACAAGTTCAATATTTTTAACTAATTCCTGTAATAAATCTTCTGATGTATTATTCTGTGCTTTTATCTCTATTGCATATCCATAATCACTATATACTGCAAATATATCATTAATATAATTACCATTATTAGTATTTACAGCATTTTCCCCATAACTATGCGTAAACCATACTATTTTCTTATCACTGTATTCTGTTTCTTTTTACATCAGTTATGTATTTAAGCTGTATATCTTCATTATCATTAAGTCCTATAAGCATTACCGATATATTTTTATCTTTTAAATTATCATTTCCTGCATACGAAAGTTTATAATTGCTTCCATCTGTTTCTATATCGTAACCACTTAAATCTGTATTGAAATTTATTTTTACATTTGTATGGAATTTAGTATTTGCATTATAATCGCTGTCTTTTCAAGCCTAAATCATAGCTGTAATTTCCAGTCTTTTTAATATTAATATTATAGTAACTAACTATCTTCTCTGCCGCTAATACTGTACACGGAATTAATATCATTGCTAATATTACCGCAGCCGCAATCCTGTCATATTTTCTTGTAAATACCCTCTTAATACTTCTTATTGAACTTATTTTTCTATTATTATTAAAATTTTTATTACAGTATTTTCTTTTGCCTGTTGTTTTTATGTTCATTTACACTTTCCAGACTTCTAAGAAATTCTTTTTTTTCTATTCTTGTAACTATCTGAAAATTCGTGTACATAATCACTGTAAGTATCCAATTCATCTATAAGCAGATTATCTTTAACATTCTGACTATCACTTTTTTTATTATTGGTAAAAATGTTTTTGTTATCAGTCATCTTATATCCTCCGTTACATTTTCTAACTTTTCCGCAAGATATTTTCTAGCTCTTTCCATCTGTTTTCTTATTGTTGCGCTATCTTTTCCTAATATATCCGCTATTTCCGTCATCTTTAATTCATAGCCATATCTCATTGTAATAATCTTACGCAGATAATCAGAAATATCAGACATTGCACTATCAAGTGCATCAAGCTTATATAATGTTACAAGCTGTCTTTCTACTATATTGGCAGGGTCTGTATCCTCGCTCATAGTATCTTCAATGTTATCACTGTATGTTGATATTTTTTGATTTTTTCTATATATATCTATAGCTGTGTTTTTTTACTATCTTTGTTATAAATGCTTTCGTTCTCTTAGAGCCAACTTCTTCTATATCATCAAGATAAGAATATATCTTTAAAAATGTATCCTGTGTTACATCTTCTGCCTGCTCAACATTATTCAATATTGAATACGCAATAGCATAGACGGCTGACTCATAAAGGGAATATAATTGCTCCATTTTAGCTTTTTTATTTATTTCCATCTTTTTCCTTAAGTTTCGTATGTAATCAACGTATAAGTTTCTCTTTATTAATATAACGAAATCAATATTAAAACGTGACATTTTTTGATATTAAATTTATTGTCCAATTTTCAAAAGTTCACCGCACATAAAAAGTCCACAGCCAGAAATCAAATTTCCAACTGTGGACTTTTTTATTATTCTCAAATTAATATATTTTCTTTCCTTTGCTCACAAATTCTCATTGCCACGCTCTTAGTTATTCTTTTCCTGATACTCAAGTGCCGCACCAATGAATCCTCTGAATAATGGATGTGGTCTGTTAGGTCTTGACTTTAATTCTGGGTGAGCCTGTGTTGCAATAAACCATGGGTGATTCTTTATCTCTATCATCTCAACAATTCTTCCGTCTGGTGATATTCCTGAAAGCATCATACCATTCTCAACAAGAACTTTTCTGTAGTCATTATTTACTTCATATCTGTGTCTGTGTCTTTCATGGATAGTTTCCTCTCCATATAACTGATATGCCTTAGAATCCTTGGCAAGCACGCAAGGGTATGAACCAAGTCTTAAAGTTCCACCGATATCGTCAATACCTTCCTGATCTGGCATAAGATGGATAACAGGATGTGTTGTATCTGGCTTTAACTCTACACTGTGTGCATCATCATATCCGATGACATCTCTTGCGAACTCAACAATAGATAGCTGCATACCAAGGCAAAGACCAAGGAATGGAATATTATTCTCTCTTGCATATCTTATAGCCTGTATCTTTCCTTCTATACCACGGTCACCGAAGCCTCCTGGCACAAGAATACCTGATACATCTGAAAGAATCTGGGCCGCATTATCTGCTGTAACTGTCTCTGAATCCACCCACTTGATAGTTACATCACATGAGTTAGCTACGCCGCCATGCTTAAGTGCTTCAACAACTGAAATATATGCATCATGAAGCTGGATATACTTGCCAACAAGTGCAACTGTAACCTTCTTTGTTGGATTCTTCCATGCCTTACACATAGCTCTCCATTCATCAAGATCTGGTTCTGGGCACTCAAGCTCAAGACATTCACATGCTACCTGTGCAAGATGCTCTTCTTCCATAGCAAGTGGGGCATCATAGAGGATCTCAACATCAAGATTCTGTAATACATGTGACTTAGGCACATTACAGAATAATGCAATCTTATCCTTGATACCTGGTTCAAGTGGATGCTCTGTACGGCACACAAGGATATCTGGCTGTATTCCCATTCCCTGCAGCTCCTTAACGCTTGCCTGTGTTGGCTTCGTCTTCATTTCACCTGATGCCTTAAGATATGGGATAAGTGTTACATGGATAAGTATAGCATTCTCACGGCCTACCTCACGCTGGAACTGTCTTATAGCCTCAAGGAATGGCTGTGACTCGATATCACCTACCGTTCCACCTACCTCGATAATAGCAATCTTAGTTTCATCTGTTGAGTAATCTCTGTAAAAGCGGCTCTTTATCTCGTTAGTGATATGTGGGATAACCTGTACTGTTCCCCCACCAAAGTCTCCTCTACGTTCCTTCTGGAGCACTGACCAATATACCTTACCTGTTGTAACGTTAGAATTCTTGTTAAGGCTCTCATCTATGAATCTTTCATAATGTCCAAGGTCAAGATCTGTTTCTGCACCATCATCTGTTACGAATACTTCACCATGCTGTATAGGGTTCATAGTACCTGGATCAATGTTTATATATGGATCAAACTTCTGCATAGTCACTTTGAATCCACGTGCTTTTAATAATCTTCCTAATGATGCTGCTGTTATACCTTTTCCAAGTCCTGAAACAACACCGCCTGTTACAAATACATACTTTACAGCCATTTTTCCTCCTGTCTGCCATATGGCATGTCCGTTTAGCATAATATGATACCTGTGTGAACCACTCTGCAGTTCACATAAACCACGAAAAAACAAATATCCGGCAGTACACATATTACTACCGGCTACTTCTTCGTCGCAAAATTTTTTCTACATTATACAGTCATTTTTTTTTAATTTCTACCCCTTTTTTAATAAAAAACTATAGATTTTAATTTTATAACAATCGTTAGTTTTTAATGTATTCCATGGCAGATATAACGTACTTTTGCTTAATAATATTAAGTTCATATATTTTTATATTATCTGCTTTTTTTTCCAGATATATACATATTTACAACTGATGCCATATTAGCAGACGTCTCATGCCTGAACTCCACTTTTGATACTGTACCAGCAATCCCATCTCCTGTAAGCTTTGCATATGCCTCCTTAAGTGTCCATATACGGGCAAATCTTAAGCTATCATCACCTATCCAGTCACATTCTGCCTGTGTAAAGAATCTTTCTGCAACCTTTATAGCATTTTTTTCTTGGTCTTTCAATATCTATTCCAACTGGTCTGTCTGATACTGCACACACTACACAAGTGCCTGCATGGGATAAGTTAAAATGTGTATCCAGACCACTGTATACAGGCTTTCCATTTCCTGCATATTCTATATTATAATCATATGAAGTGTCATAGCTTTTCACCAGTTCATCCAGTTTTACGTTAAATATATCATCTGAAGCTGTCTTTAGCTCAATCTCACCGGCATATGACATATATATACTGTAAAGCTTCGTTGCATAATTAAGAAGAAGCCCCGCAGCGAGGCTTCTTTCTTTATCTTCCATAAACCTGTACCGCTCTATTTTATCTTTTCTGTAAGCTGGTACAAGTTTAAGTCCTTTATTCATAATGTCATCATTCATATCTGATATATCTGTAAGAAATATTTTCATAATCACTTTCCTAACATTGTATTACTATGCTGTAACAGTATCAAACTGACTCTCATAAAGTGTCTTATAGAAACCACCTGCTGCAAGAAGCTCTTCATGATTGCCTTTTTCTATGATGTGTCCATCCTTCATAACAAGTATCACATCTGCTGACTGTATAGTTGAAAGTCTGTGTGCTACGATAAAGCTCGTTCTTCCCTCCATAAGCTTTGCAAATGCGTTCTGTATCCTGATTTCTGTTCTTGTATCTATAGATGATGTGGCTTCATCAAGTATAAGCATAGGTGGGCGTGTAAGCATAACCCTTGTTATGCATAAAAGCTGCTTCTGACCCTGTGACAGGCTTCCTCCATCCTCACCTATAACTGTATCAAAACCGTTTGGAAGTCTTTTTATGAAACCATATGAATATGAAGCTTTTGCTGCCTGTATAATCTCTTCCTCAGTTGCATCAGGCTTGCCCATGACGATATTCTCTCTTATAGTTCCTGCCTTAAGCCATGTTTCCTGAAGAACCATTCCAAAACCATGTCTTAATGAATATCTTGTCATATCCCTGATATCTGTACCTCGACACATCTATGCTTCCCTGAATTAACATCATAGAATCTCATTAAAAAGATTAATAACTGTTGTCTTTCCACAGCCTGTAGGTCCAACTATAGCTATTCTCTGACCTTTCTTTACATGAAGATTAAAGTCCTCTATAAGCTTCTTATCCGGTGTTATGAGAAGTATACGTTATTAAGGTCAACCCTTCCATCAACAACCTCCTTTATATCTGCTGCATTTTCAGCATCTGGAAGCTCTGGCTCTTCTTCTATAAGCTCAAACATTCTTGCCGCACATGCAAGTGCATTCTGAAGCTCTGTTATGACACCTGATATCTCGTTGAATGGCTTGGTGTACTGGTTGGCATAGCTTAGAAAACTTGATAGCTGTCCTACTGTGATTCCACCTGATATAGCTATAAATGCACCGATACAGCAACACCAGCATATACAAGACTATTAACAAATCTTGTTGATGGATTAGTGATTGATGAGAAGAAGATTGCTCTTAATGAGTATTTCTGTAACCTTTCATTAATCTCGTCAAAGCGTGCTACTGCTTCTTCTTCATAACCATACGCCTTTACAACCTTTTCTCCACCTATCATCTCATCTATAAAGGCTGTCTGCTCGCCTCTTGTCTCAGACTGGAGCTTGAACATTGAAAATGTTTTCTTTGCTATAAAGCTTGCTACAAAGAAGGATACTGGTGTGATAAGTACTACTACAAGTGTTATCCTCACATTAATTGTAAGCATAAATATAAGTGTTCCAAGTATAGTCATAACACCTGAGAAAAACTGTGTGAATCCCATAAGCAGACCATCTGCGAACTGGTCAACGTCAGCTATTACACGGCTCACAATCTCACCATATGAATGTCCGTCAATGTACTTGAGTGGAAGCACCTGAATTTTTTCTATAGCCTCATTTCTTATATCTCTTGTTACTTCATATGTGATTCTGTTGTTACATATGTTCATAAGCCACTGTGACAGTGCTGTTATAGCAACTATAACTCCTATCGTCACAAGAACAATCTTTTGCAAAATCCACATTATTCAGCACCGATAATGCAGTCAATTCCACGTCCTACAAGAATTGGTACATAAAGTGTAGTTGCAACAGTTACTGCTGCCATAATAAGCGATACTATTATAAAAAAGCTGTGCTTCTTAATTCTTTTAAGGAGTTTTACAAATGCCCTTTGATTTCTTTATCTTTATTATCTTTCATTATGCATTTCATACCTTTTCTTTGAATCCTGATAATTTATGCACCCTTAGCTGATTTAAACTGTGATTCATATATCTCTTTATAAACCTCACAATTTGCAAGAAGCTCGTCATGTGTTCCCATTCCTGCAACCTGTCCGTCATCTAATACGATAATGAGATCAGCATACATAAGTGATGCCGCTCTCTGTGAAACTATGAACACAGTAGGAGAATTGTTCATTCCCCTTATAGCTTTTCGAAGTGCTGCATCAGTTGCAAAATCAAGAGCTGATGCACTGTCATCAAGAATAAGCACATCCGGCTTTCTTACGATTGCTCTTGCAATAGTAAGTCTCTGTCTCTGGCCACCTGAAAGGTTCTTACCTCCCTGCTCTATAACATAATCCAGACGTCCCTGCTTAGAATCTACGAATTCCTTAGACTGTGAAATCTCAAGTGCTTCATCTATCTGCTCATCAGTAGCACCCTTCTTTCCCATCCACATATTCTCTCTTATAGTACCTTTAAAAAGTACTGCTTTCTGCATGACGATACCGACCTTATTTCTTAAAGCCTCAATATCATAATCTTTAACATTTACACCATCAACAAGTACTTCACCCTGTGTAGCGTCATACAGTCTCGGGATAAGATTAACAAGACTGGATTTACCTGAACCTGTGCCACCTATAACACCGATTGTCTGGCCTTTCATAGCCTTGAAATTAATTCCTTCAACTGAAGATGCACCTGAACCACTGTATGTAAGTGAAACATTCTTAAATTCAACACCTGGCTGTTCTTCCTTAGCTACAGCTTCCTTAACGCTGCCATCTGCCATTCCAGATGTTACATCGAATACAGACTCAATTCTTCCTGCACATGCAAGTGCCTTAGTTATTGTAATGATAAGATTGGCAAGCTTGATAAGTTCAACTAATATCTGTGACATATAATTGTAAAGTGCAACGACCTGTCCCTGTGTAAGCGCACCGGCGTTAACTCTTACTCCACCAATCCATATAAGTGCAATTATTGATACATTTACAACAACATAAGTAAGCGGATTCATAAGTCCTGATATCTTACCAACATATTTCTGTAATCTGTTAAGGCTTTCGTTATCATTTTTGAAACGCTTAACCTCATCCTGTTCCTTATTGAATGCTCTGATAACTCTCACACCGGTAAGGTTCTCTCTTGTTATTCCAAGAATCTTATCAAGTCCTGACTGTACATTTTTGTACATAGGTCTTGTTGCAAGCATGATACCGAATACGATAAGTGCAAGTACCGGGATTGCTGCAACAAATACAAGTGCTGCCTTCACATCAATAGTAAATGCCATAATCATCGCACCAAATACAATAAATGGTGAACGAAGGAACAGTCGCAGTACCATGTTGATACCATTCTGTACCTGATTAATATCACTTGTCATTCTTGTTACAAGTGTCGATGTACCAAGTGTATCCATCTCTGTGAATGAGAATGTCTGGATATGTGCAAATAAACTGTGTCTCATTCCTGTTGCTGCACCAACTGCAGCCTTGGCACTGAAATACTGTGCTGTGATGGCACATACAAGTCCTATGATTGCAAGAAGTATAAGCATAAAACACATCTGCATAATGTATCCCTTGTCTGCATTAACAATACCCTTATCGATAACTGATGATACTACCAGCGGCACAAACAGCTCAAATATCGCCTCAAGCATCTTAAAAAGCGGTGCCAGAACACATTCCTTTTTTGTAATCCTTAAGGAATCTCATAATCATTTTCATAAGAAAACTTCCTCCATTAATTCAGTGACACTAAAGCGTCCATAAGAAACTTATATGAATAACATCTCTTCATGCCAAAGTACTCTCTATAAACTTCATAATTGTAATATGAATGTTCAAACTGTCTTGAATACAAATGTGCTATATCAACGCGCATTGTAAAATCTGGCATACAGCCGGACGCCTGATTAGCTGCTGCCATAATGTCCACTGCAAGTATGCCTATAACCGCATTCTTTGCTTTAAGCAGGATATCGTAATCATTCACTGCATCAAGCATGTATCTATACACATAGTACATTGCAAGCTGCTCATATTCATGTGCAAATGCTTCACTTCCCGCATGGTAAGTTTTCATTACCGCTGCAAGCCCAGAATCATCCGTCAGCCCGTCTAGGAACTGTCTTACTCTCGCGACATGAATACTCCAGTCAGGATTGATTACCTCCATTCCTTTAAAGTCATCAAAGAAATGTCTCAATCCCTTTATCAGCCTTTTGCCATGCAGCTTCTCATCCCGGCTTTTTAGTCTGTCAAGCAGCTCCTCTCTGTAATCAGCTCCACAGAACCGCTTTGCAACACCAGCTATAAGCTCGTCCCTTTCAGCATCAAGATGCTTCTGGATACGCTTTGCATAATCAAGATAGAGCATCAGCCTCTCAAATATACTTATATCCCTGTCTGATATTATTCCAAAAGCCACTATTCTTGCCTGCCGAAGCTGCATATATGTATATGCATCTATATCATTAGGCTCAGGCGTAAGGCTGTTATCCTCAACCGTATCAAATGTAAGTTCATCTTTATAAGAAAGCATCAGCTCACCAGCCGTCTTACACGAGGGTGCTATGCCAATCTCTCTTACACTTCCATACTCATTAATAAATCTTGGGAACTCTGCACATGTTTCACACAGCTTATCCTCACCAAGTTCAATATATAGATCGCACAGATTATCATCATTTAAGAAAAGGACATCTGCCATTATTCAGTGTAAATGTACCTATCTTCATATATTTTCCTCTTACTGCATTCTTTTCTTATCTGTCATATTCTTAATAAATGTATATATTGTAGTTGCAAAAAGCACTGCAAATATAGCACATGAAATAAAATACATGTAAAAAAGATATGGTCTTGCTATCAGCCAGTCTGTCATAGGTGATGTATATACTTCATTCAGCGTAAACATGTCGTTAAACACTGGTGTCATCTGCATAAGCTGTGGATATTTAGCTATAGCTATATACGCAAGCATACCTATAGCCGGAAATGACATACAGCCAGCTATTAGTGCCGCCACTATACTCACCGTTCTTACTATAAATGCTTTACTGTCTATCTGCTTTCTTGTAAGTATATTAAATATAATAGCAGCTACAGTAAGTACTATCATAAACATATAATCGTCTATAAGCAGTGCCACTCTGCTAAATAAATTTTCACCCTGCAGTGTTGGATACTGTGCCATAAGCATATAGAAATTATAAACTGCTTTAATGCCTGTATAAAACGCACCTATAATTATCACTCTGAATATTATATTTATAACTCTTCTTCCATTATTATCCTGCACAATAATCCTCCATTCTTGCGTATGAAAAATCTTATTTTTCACACCATTCTCCTTAATATGATATCAACATAACCTGTTATCCTTAAAATTCCCCAAAAATCCAAAAACATATCTAGTATAACATAATTAACTGACAAAACAATAACAAAGCTGCTGTTATTAACATATTTTTCATTGATAGGATATTGTTTTCCTTATTGAAATACTATGCACTTTAAGTGTATAATTATAACATTATATTAATATCAGTCTTTATATTTTGTCTGATATTAAAAAGCACAGAAAGGATAAGAAAATGAACAAGAAAAAACTCTCCGTATTAAAGCGTATCTCTATGCTTTCAGCGGTTATCATGTTAACTCTTACTGCAGCATTTTCACTGACAGCATGTGGTAAAAGTAACATTCCTGAAAATACTGTATTTTCATATTATGTCCATTGATAACGGACAGTTTGAAGCAGCACGAAGCCTTGGTCTTTCTTATAAAACAACTATGATAAGTGTTATTCTTCCACTAATGTCCAAAGAAGAAGCTGACAAAAAAGCAATGGAACTTCTTGAGCGAGTGGGTCTTATAGATAAGGCTGACTCATATCCAGATATGTTATCCGGCGGTCAGAAGCAAAGAATCGCTATAGCCGAGCTCTTGCCATGAATCC
>VOFC01000855.1_pt1 | contig 40001 bp, 72 predicted proteins | sample 5384161 | NCBI WGS metagenome assembly VOFC01 (sample SAMN12384722, study PRJNA508395) | human gut metagenome | isolation source: healthy gut B | host: Homo sapiens
GTGAATTATGTTATTTTTATATTATAGGAAAGTTCTCCGAACTTCCTATAATACTTTTAAAATTTTTCAAAAACATAGAATAATTAAAATTGAGAATTTTAAACATTTAAAACATAAAATGAATTTTGACAACTAGAACTTATAATGATAAATTTACAAATGAGAAAGGACGTGAAAGAATGAAAATAATAGAAGCAAATATTGACTATAAATTAATAGGTGAAAGGCGAGAAAAAAAGCAGGATTATCACAAGAAAAATTAGCAGAAATGATTGATGTTACAATAATATGTTAGCAAAATAGAAAGAGGAGGACAAATAAATTTAAAAGATTATCTCAAATGTCAATAGCGTTAAATGTTCCAATAGAAAAAATATAAATGGAACAAAAGAAAATGAAAATTATTTAAATAAAGAATTTAGAATTATTTATGGATAAACAAAGGAATATTGGAAAAGATGGATATTCAATAATAGGACAAGGAAAAATTGATGAAAATTAAGTAAAAATCAGAAGATAGAAGAAATATATTTAAAAAAGAAGAAGCAAGCAGGAATAGTAAAATATAGAACAAGAAAAAGCAAGAATCAGAGAAAAAAAGTAGAAAAACAAAAATTAAACTTCTTAGAATTAAATGACATTTTAACAGAAATAGAAGAAATCAAATATAGAACCATTAAAAAAATCAGGCAGAAAAAGCAAAAAAAAATATTTAAATTTAAGAGAAGAACTAAAAAAATATAGAAATAGGATTATTTATATATAATATAGAAAAATATAAAAAAAGATTTAGAAGAAATATTAAAAGATGAAGAAATTTATAAAATCAATGTAATGAAGAAGAAGGCAAATTATTTAAAAAGAACTAAAAAAAATTTAAAAAGAAGAATTAAAAATGATATAGATGATATTACAGAAATCAAAATAGAAGATATGTCAAAATATAGGGTTTGAAAGCCAAAAAGAAATTGAAATGTTAAACTCTGATATAAATGTAGCAAAATACAAGAATTTAAACAACGAAGAAAATAAAAGTAGATTTGAAAAAGAAATAGAAGAAGCACAAAATAAACTAAAAGAATTAAAAATGAAGAAATTGAACAAAAACAAGAAAAACAACAAAATCTAAAACAAAACAAAGAGAAGTTTGAAAAAGAATTAAAAGAAAAAAAGAAGAAGAGCTAAGCTAATCTTACAAAGAAACTTTCAAGTAAAGAATTAGAAATAGAAAATTATAAATTACAAGTAGAAAAGTTGAAGAAAATAGATAAAAAATATGAATTACAATCAGAAATAAATAGTAAAAAAGAGATAAATTTTGATAATTATGAAAAAAAGGCAAAAACAAATACAAAATGAAATAGGATGTCAAATATTTCTGAATTAGATAATATAAGATTTCAAAAAGAAGAAATATCATAAAGAATTTTATGAAATTGATTCAAAAAAGAAATAAAATTGTATCAAGTTTAGAGGAGATTAATAAGAAAAGAGAAGAAGCTGAGAAAAAAAATCAAAGCTTATGAAGATGAGATAAATAGATATCAAAGTGAAATAAGAATAAAAGAATCAAGATTAAAATTTTAATTGAAACAGAAAAAGAAAAAAGAAGGATATATAAAAAAGTGTAAAATCATTATTAAAAGATTGTGAAAATATTAAAGAACTAGGAAAAGGAATGCATGGAGTTTTAGCTAATATAATAGAAGTCCCAGAAGAATACCAAACAGCAATAGAAATGTGTTTAGGTGCTAGCCTTCAAAATATTGTTACAGAAACAGAAGAAGATGCATAAAAGATTAGTAGAATATCTAAGAAAAAATAATTTAGGAAGAGCGTCATTCTTACCAATTACATCTGTAAGAGGTAAAAAATTAGATAAAATAAAAGGACATGAAAAAAGGTGTAGTAGGTATTGCATCAGACATAGTTAAATTTAATAAAAAAATATGAACAAATTATTTTAAACTTACTAGGAAGAACAGTTGTTGTAGATAATATGAACACAGCAATAAAAGTTGCAAAACAAAATGGTTATACATTTAGAATTATAACAATTGAAGGAGATGTAATTAATCCATCAGGAGCAATTACAGGAGGATCTGTAGCAAAGAAAACTGTTAATATTTTAGGTAGAGGAAAAGAAATAGAAAAATTACAAAAAGAAACTAAAAAGTTAAGAGAAAAAGTTGTAGAATTAAAAAAAAGAAAAACAGGAATATATAAAAGATCAATGGAGGATACTTTTGAAGGAGCAACAAGTTTAGAAAAAGAATTACAGGAAATTGATATTACATATGCAACAGAAAAACAAAAATTAGTTTCAATTGAAGAAAATATTGCTAAAATAGAACAAAGAGTAAACAAACTAAAAGAAGAACAAACAAATATATAAAAAAAAAAAAGAACAAACAATTTTAAGAAAGCAAGAAAAACAAAAAGAAATAGAAAATTTAACAGAAGAAACAGATAAATTAAATAAAGTAATAAGCGAATTTGCAGATTTAAATAAAGATAATCAAAAATATGCAGATGACTTAAATTTTGATATAACAAATTTAAAAATCTCAGTTTCATCTTTTGATGAAAGTGAGGCATCAATACAAGAAATACAAGAAAGAATAAATGTAGAAATAGAAAATACAAATAAAAGTATAGAAAATAAACAAAGACAAATAGAAAAATAAAACAAGATAACTTTAACTTAGAAAAATCAAAAGAAGAAATAAAAAGAAAATTAATGACATAAAAAAAAGAAGTAGAAAGCGGAGTTAAAAATAGAACAATTAAAAAACACAAAGAGTAAAAAAAATGAAAAATTAAAGAAACAAGAAAATGAAATTACAGAAAAATTTAAAACAATTGAAGATTTAAAAGGACAACTTGTTAAATTAGATGTAAAAAAATCAAAAATTGATGAAGATATTAATACTATCATAAATAAAATGTGGGAAGAATATGAATTAACTCCAAATGCAGTAAAAGATTATAAAAAACCAGAAAATGTAGCATTAACACAAAAAATGTAAATAATTTGAGAAAAGATTTACGAGAATTAGGAAGTGTAAATATAGACTCAATAGAAGAATATAAAACAATGAAGGAAAGATATGATTTTATGTGTGAACAGAGAGTTGATTTAGAAGATACAATGTCAAAACTAAGAAAGATTATTAATGATATGACAGCAACAATGAAAGAACAATTTAAAACTCAATTTGAAATTATTAATAAGAATTTTGCAGAAGTATTTAAGGAATTATTTGGTGGAGGAAATGCATCGTTAAAATTAGAAGATGAAGAAAATATACTAGAATGTGGAATTGAAATAACAGTTCAACCACCAGGAAAAAAACTTGCAAAATATGATGCTTTTATCAGGTGGAGAAAAAGCATTTACAGCAATTGCATTATTATTTGCTATTTTGAAAATAAATCCAGCACCATTCTGCGTATTAGATGAAATTGAAGCAGCATTAGACGATGTAAATGTTTATCGTTTTGCAGAGTATTTAAAGAAGTTCTCAAAAGACACACAATTTTTAGTAATAACACATAGAAAGGGAACAATGGAAGCAGCAGATACAGTATATGGAGTAACTATGGAGGAAAATGGTATTTCAAAATTATTATCTATGAAATTAAAATAATGAAATTTAATATTAAACAACAAATCTCACTACTCCTATTAAAACAAGCAAAATACCAGAGATAACAGACCAAATATTATCAGGCAAATTACTTAAACGATGTAACCTTTTTTCCTAACATATTGCCAATACTAAAAAAAAAAACAAGTTGAAAAATTGATATAAATACAGGAAAAAGAAAAAGAGCTAACACCAATAATACTTCAAAAGCTCCAATGCAAAAAGCAATCCAAAGAAAGAGCAAAACCTAAAAATAAAGCTTCTTTACTATCTATTGAATGAGAAGAATCTAAATCTGAGGAGGTAGGATTCTTAATAATCTTAATAGTAATACCTAGAAATTCAATAAAAAACTATAAATCTTTTCATTATTTTTTGCAAATAGGCTCAGAAGATGCTAAATTCTGAGTCGTATTTTTTTTTTATCTTTATGTATAGCTTGAAAACATACAAAAATTCCCATAGCAATTAAAATGATATTTCCAATTAATCTTGTAGCAAAATCAGAAAAGATATTTTTTAAAATATCACCAAAACATACAGATAAGAATGAAATTAAAAAATGAAATTACAAATAAGACAATTTTAGCCATATAAGAAATTCTTGTATTTTTAATACCATATGTAATTCAATTCCAAGAGAATCTATACTACTAGAAAGTGCTAAAATTAATGAGTTAATAAACATAATAATACCTCCTTAAAGTATAATATGTCGAAAAAAAGAATATTGATATTATTAATATAAAATTATTAAGTAAAATTTATAAATTGTCATAAACAAAGTACAAGCCACATAGAATGAAAGTATAAAAAGAATACAAAGGGAGAGAAAAATATGGGAAACTTTAAGAAAAGAAGAAATTTTTAAATTATTAAAAACAGATAGAAGAAGTGGTATAACAAAAAAGAGCAAGTAATAGAAAGAAGGCAAAAAAAATATGGTGGAAATAAGTTAGAAGACAAGCCAAAAGAAACAATGTTTATAAAATTTATAAAGCAATTCAATGATTTTATGATTATTATATTAATATTAGCATCCATTGTATCTGCAGGAATTTCATATATACAAGGGGAAAATGATTACATAGATTCAATTATTATAATAGCTATTGTAATATTAAATGCTATAATGGGAGTAGTACAAGAATCAAAAGCAGAAAAATCAATAGAGGCATTAAAAGAAATGACACCTCCAAAAGCAAAAGTAATAAGAAACAATATAACAATAGAAATAAATGCAGAAGAATTAGTACCAGGAGACCTAATTATATTAGAAGCAGGAAATTACGTACCAGCAGACTGTAGATTAATAGAAAGTCATAACTTAAAAAAATAGAAGAATCTAGTTTAACAGGAGAAACTGAAGCAATTTTAAAAGACTCAGATATGATATGCAAAAAAAAAGATATTCCATTAGGTGACATGTTAAATATGGCTTTTATGAGTAGCATTGTAGTAAATGGACATGCAAAGGCAGTTGTTACAGAAACAGGAATGAATACCAGAGTAGGAAAAAATAGCAAATATGATTATACAAGATGAAGCACCAGAAACACCTATTCAAAAAAAAAATTGAGTCAAGTAGGAAAAAATATTAGGAATAGTATGTTTAGCAATATGTTTAATTATATTTGTAATAGGATTAATAAAAAATATAGATCCTATGGAAATGTTTATGACATCAGTAGGGCTAGCAGTTGCAGCTATTCCAGAAGGATTACCAGCGATTGTAACAATAATGTTATCACTAGGTGTTACAAAAATGGCAAAGAATAATAGCATTATTCGAAGATTGCCAGCAGTAGAGACATTAGGAAGTAGCAAAGTTATTTGTTCAGATAAAACAGGAACATTAACAAAAATGAAATGACAGTAGTGGAAGTAAAATCAAATAATTCAGAGTTTGCAATAGAACTTTCTACGATGTGTACAGATTGTGATATTTTATATAAAAATGGCAAAATAGAAGTAAGTGGAGAGCCTACTGAAGTGGCATTAGTACAAAATGGATTAAAAAATAACAAAAAATAAAACAGAATTATATCATAATATGCCAAGAATAAATGAAATTCCTTTTGATTCTAACAGAAAGATGATGACAACAATCCATAAAATTGGAAATAAATATAGAATCATAACAAAAGGTGCGCCAGATGTTTTATTAAACAAATGTCAAAATTCAATAGGAGAAAAACAGAAACTTCAAAGAGAAAATTTACAAATGGCAGAAAGGGCCTTAAGAGTAATAGCAGTAGCATATAAAGATTTAGAATATATGCCAAGTAAAATAGATTCAGATAATATAGAAAACAACTTGAATTTTGTAGGATTGATAGGAATGATAGACCCACCAAGAGAGGGAGTAAAAGAAGCAGTAAGAACTTGCCGACGAGCTGGAATAAAAACTGTTATGATAACAGGAGATCATATAGCAACAGCTAAAAGCAATTGCAAAAAAAGAATTAAATATATTAGGTGCTCAAGATAAAGCAATTACAGGTCAAGAATTAGATAAAATACAACAAAACAAATTAGAAAAAGGAAATAAAAAATTATTCTGTATTTGCAAGAGTTACTCCAGAGCACAAAGTAAGAATTGTAAAAGCATGGCAAAGAAGCGGGAAAGTAGTAGCAATGACAGGTGATGGGGTAAATGATAGTCCAGCACTAAAAAATGCTGATATAGGAATTGCAATGGGAAAAAACGGAACAGATGTAGCCAAAAAAAAATGCTGCAGATATGGTTTTAACAGATGATAATTTTGTAACAATTGTAAAAGCAGTAAAACAAGGAAGAAATATTTATGATAATATAAAAAAAGCAATTCATTTCTTAATTGCAACAAATATAGGAGAGATAGTAACTATATTCATGGGACTAATTATGGGATTAAAATCGCCATTATTAGCAATTCAATTGTTATGGATAAACTTAGTAACAGATTCGTTGCCAGCTATTGCAATAGGTTTAGAACCACCAGAAAAAGATATAATGAATCGAAAGCCAGTTGATAGTAAAAAGGACTTTTTGCAGATGGATTATGGAACAAAATTATAGTAGAAGGAATTATGTTAGGAATGCTTACTTTAATAGCATTTAGCATAGGAAACAAATATTACGGAATTGAAGTAGGAAGAACAATGGCTTTTATAGCAATTGGAGTCTTAGAACTTGTCCACAGTTTTAATATAAAAAGTGAACAATCTATTTTTAAAGTAGGAATTTTGGAAAATAAATTTTTAATAGGAAGTTTTATTTTGGGAGTACTAGTTCAAACAATTGTTGTAATTATACCTACATTAGCTAATATATTTAAACTAGTTCCATTAAATCAAACACAATGGATAATAACAATTTTAATATCAATTCTTCCAATTCCGATTATGGAAATACAGAAGAAAGTAAATGAAATAAAATTTGGAAAGATAATTTATACAGAAAAACAAAAATATAATGACTAAGAGAAATCTCTTAGTTATTTTTAAATTGATATTGTGTTATCGTTATTAGCTTAGCCTTCTGTGTAATATTTATATGCAGAATTAAAATAACACAGGAACCAGAAAAAAATCAACAAACCACTTGCCAAATACTAGAAAATATGGTAAAATAGCTATGTTTTGAAAAAACATGGCTATTTTGTTATGTTTAATTCAAATCTCTACTTACAGAAAATGTAGGTTACAAATCCAAAGGGAGGTGAAAATAATGAACAAATACGAAAGTATTATCATTGTTAACCCAAATGTTGATGAAGCAGGACTAAAAGCTTTAGAAGAAAAATTCACAGGGTTAATTAATGAAAATGGAAAAGTTGAATCAGTAGAAAACATGGGAAAAAAAAAATTAGCTTATGAAAGAAAAAAAATTCAAAGAAGGTACATACATGGTATTTACTTTTGAAGCAAAACCAGATTCAATAGATGAACTTGAAAGAGTTTATAGAATTACAGACGATGTAATAAAATTTATCGTTGTAAAAAAAATAAAAAAATTAAATAAAGTAAGGGGCCTTTATTTAAAGTAAGAAAGGTGATAGAAAATGAACAAAGTAATATTAATGGGAAGACTAACAAGAGATCCAGAAGTAAGATATACACAAACGAACAATACATTAGTTTCTTCATTTAGTTTGGCAGTCAATAGAAGATTTGTAAGACAAGGAGAAGAAAGACAGGCAGATTTTATTAATATTGTTGCTTGGAGTAAACTAGGAGAGTTTTGTAGTAAATACTTTAAGAAAGGTCAACAAGTAGGAATAATAGGTAGATTACAAACTAGAACTTGGGATGATGACCAAGGAACAAAGCATTATGTAACAGAAGTAGTTGCAGAAGAAGCTTATTTTGCTGATAGTAAAAGAGATGGAGAAGCAGGAAGTACTTCTTTCGAAAATACATTTGGAAATACAGCTCCAGGAAATATGGGAGCAGATTTTGAAGTATCTTCAAGTGATGACCTACCATTCTAATTAAGCAAGGGGGGAAAAATAAAATGGCAGATAAAAAACAAAATAAAAGAAATAATAAAAATTATGAAGACGATTATAATCCAATATTCAGAAAACAAAGAAAAAAAAAGTATGTGTATTATGCAGTGATAAAAACTTTGAATTAGATTACAAAATCCAGAACAATTAAGAAAAATTTATCAATGATAAAGGAAAAATATTACCAAGAAGAACAACTGGAGCATGTGCAAAACATCAAAGAGATATTACAATAGCAGTAAAAAGAGCAAGACATATTGCTATGCTTCCATACTCACAAAATTAATTTAAAATATAAATAAAAAAAAAGGAAACATTTGTTAAAAAATTGTTTCTTTTTTATTGTTTCAAAACATTTACTTTTATAAAGGCATATGTTATAATTCAATATGAATAAAACTAATGAGGTGAAAAACTTTGAATCAAATATTAAGTGTAGAAAGTCCAAAAAAAAAAAAAAAAAGAATAAAACTAGAAGAACTGGACCAATTGAAATTGAAAAAATAATAAAATTTTTCTCAATAGCAATTTTGCTTTTTGGTGTATTTATGATTGGAAGTGGATCTTATTCTATGTATCAAGATTCTAAGTCAGAAGGAGAATCAAACAAACCAACTATAGAAATAAAAGAAGATGCTGCGACAGAAATTACATTACAAATATCAAGTAATAAAGAATTAACAAAAGTAACATATCATTGGAATAATGAGGACGAAATAGAAATTGATACTAAAGGAAAGAAAAAAGTAGAACAAAAAATAGAAATACCAACAGGAAAAAATACGTTAAATATATATGCAGTAGATGTAAATGGAAAAGAATCAACATGTCAAAGACAATATACAATACAAGGAGACATTAATGTAGAATTAAAAGTAGAAGGAAATAACATTAAAATCACTGCAAATGGAAAAGAACAACTTTCATACATGACTTATAGATGGGATGACGAAGAAGAAACAAAAGTTGATATTAATAGTATGCAAACAGAGCAAACAATAGAAACTCCAAAAGGAACACATACATTAACAGTTGTTATGGTAGATATTAATAATAAAACAGAGACAAAGACCCAAGAAGAAAAAAGGAGTTACAAAGCCAAAAGTTGAAATAACAACAGATGGTTCAGCTAATTTTATTATAAATGCATCAGATGAAGAAGGAATAAAGAAGGTAGAATTTGTTATTAATAAAGAAGAACAATATGTGTTAAATTTAGATCAGGTATTACCATTAGAGCAAAGAAAAGAATGTCAATATTCATATCCATTAAAAGATGGAGAAAATAACTTAAAAGTAATAGTGTATAACGAGAGTAATATAAGTGAAACATATGAAGTAGTAGTAAGAAAATAGAAATACCTCCTACAAAAACATTGTAGGAGGATATTTATTGAAAGAGGGGAAACTTCCATGGGAGCAAAAATATTTGAAATATTAACATATTTTATTATATATTCCTTTTTTGGGATGGATTATGGAATCTATTGTAAGATCTGTATCAGAGAAAAAGATAATAAATACTGGATTTTTGAAGGGACCAGTTTGTCCAATTTATGGAATAGGAGCTATTATTATGTTACTATTTCTAGAAAGGTATCAAAACAAACCTATCTTATTATTTTTTATAGCCATTATTGTACTAACTACATGGGAGTACTTAGTGGGAGTTTTATTAGAAAAAATATTTCATACAAAATATTGGGATTATTCTGAGCAAAAATTTAATTTTCAAGGAAGAATTTGCTTAGTAAATTCAATTTGTTGGGGAATATTAGGAGTTATATTTGTAAAATATATTCATCCATTTGTAAAAGATTTAGTTTTTAAAGTGGATATAAGATTATTACATTATATAATTTCAATTATAGCAATAGTATTATTAGCAGATTTAATTGTTACAATCATTAAAGTAAAAAATATAAAAATGACATTAAAGAAAGTAGAAGAAATAAATAAAGAAATAAAAGCAAAACTAAATGAAATCAGAGAATTAACAAAGGAAAACAATAAAAGTGAAGAAAAAAACAATAAAGACTGAAAATGTTCAAAAATTAGTAAGAAAATTAAAAAGAAAGAGAGATAGAATGACTTTAAGTTTGTACAAAAATGTATATAGACTAAAAAAGCATTTCCGGCTATTAATACAAAAAGAGATAACAGAAATATTAAATAAAAAAATACAGATTAGAAAAAAAATAAAAAAATACTTGAAACTTAATAAATATTTTGTATATAATAAATCAAAAAAGTAGAAAAAATTAAACAAAGGAGTAAGAATATGGTACAAGAAATATACATTATTGATGATGATGACTCATCAATTGTAATATTTAGAGAGCTATTTAGAAATGATCCAGAATATAAATTTATAAGTGTAAAAACGGAACAAATTGATATTGCATTAAAAAAATATACCATCACTTATTGTAATTAACGAAGATGCTATAGATAGAGATGTAGTAGAATTATGTAGAAAGATTAGGAAAGATGAGGATAACACTATAACACCGGTTATTGTGGTGTCATCAAAAAGTGAAAAAGAACATAGAGTAAGAATACTACAAGAGTCAATAGAATACTTTATAAAAAAACCAGTAGATGAGCAATACTTATATTATACAGTAAAGAATTTAAACAGATTGTTGTCTAGCAACAGAAGAGTAAGTCCTCTAACAGGATTACCAGGAAATGTACAGATACATGCAGAGCTAAAGAAGAGAATATTAAGGCAAGAACCATTTTGTGTATTATATGTTGACTTAGATAATTTTAAAGCATACAATGATGTGTATGGATTCTTAAAAGGTGACGAGATTATAGAATTTACAGCTGAAACAATTGTAAAAATGGTTCATAGTAATGAGCTAGAAAATACATTTGTTGGTCATATTGGTGGAGATGATTTTGTAGCAATAGTACCAGGAACTAATTGCGAAAAACTTTGTCAAAATATAATAAGTTATTTTGATAAAAATGTAGAAAGATATTTTACAGAAGCAGATATAGAAAAAGGTTATATAGAAGTTGCTAATAGAAAAGGAATTATTGAACAATTCCCATTGACTTCAGTATCTATTGGTGTAGTAGTGTCTGATGTAGGAAGATTTCATAATATACTTGAAATTGGAGAAGTTGGAGCACAAGTAAAACATGCAGCTAAATCTGTTATGGGAAGTAGTTATGCAGTAGATAGAAGAAATTTATAAAATTATATAATAAGCCAAAAAAGCTTTTATCAAATTAGAAGATAAAAGCTTTTTTTTTGTTCTAAAGAAGTGATGTCCAGCATAAACTAATAGAGAAAAAATAGGAGGCGAGATATGGACAAGCTTCAATTATTAAAAAAAAGTTAAATCATTAACATTATATACAGGAACTTATGGAAGAAGAAAATGTACATGTTCTTGTATTGGATGTACACAAGAAAGTTATGGAAGAAAGCATAAAGAATATCAAGGAAATTTAGAACAAATACAAAAATTATAGAGAAATTACCTAATTTAGAAGAAGCATATATATTAGGTAATCCAGATGTTTCAGTAGATACAGAATTTTGCAATTTGGCAGCAAAAGAATTTATAAAACGCGGAAAAAAAAGGTAATGTTTTCTACTTCAGGCTATAATGGTGTAAAAGTAATAAAAAATTAATACAAGAAATAGATCCAAACAATATTAAATATATAAGTTATAGTATAGACAGTTTAGATAACGAAAAATTACAATTTTTAAAAGGAACAAATAAAATTGATATAAAAGAAATTGATAAAAGCAATTTACTATTGTAAAAAGAAAATCGGAATAGCTGTAAAAATTCAACCAACATTATGGGAAATAAACCAAGAAGATTATAGAGCAATAATAGAACATTATTTAAAATTAGGAATAAACTGGTACACTTTTTTCACGCAGGAAGTTTTGAATCTTTATGGGACAAGAATATAGTATTAAATCATATACAGCCAGAAAAATGGAGAAATATAATACACGAAATAGAGAATTTAGCAAATGAAAGAAATTTAAAAATAAGAATTCCAAAAATATTTTTTAAATGATAGTGAAAATATAAAATATCAAGCTGAGAATGAAACATATTGCCAAAACGGAGGAGAAGGAATTCAAATATGGCTACAAGAAGATGGAATAAAAGCAACATTTTGTCCACTTCTTGCAGAAGTATATCCACAATATATTTTTGATTTGGAAAAAGATGAAACAAGATTAATAAAAGGTAAAAAAAAAAATAATTGTATGATTTGTGGAAAATGTTTAGATAAAAAAGTAATAAATAAATCAATTAATAAAGACGGAAAAAAGAGTTTATATTAGACAATAAAGTATTACACAATGTATGCAGATATTATTCAGAAAAAAATAAAATATGGATAAGGATGATAAAAATGAGTGAAAAATGTGTAATTACTATAGAAGATGTGTTATATCAAGCTAAAAGAAAAAATAGAAATATTGATACATATAAAATAAAAAGGCATATTCATATGCTGAAAATAAACATAAAAATCAATATAGAAAATCTGGAGAGCCATATATTATTCATCCATTGCATGTAGCTTATACATTAGCAAAATTAGGGTTAGATACGCAAACAATATGTGCTGCTTTGTTGCATGATGTTGTAGAAGATACAGATGCCTGTTATGGAGATATTGAAAAAGAATTCGGAACAGAAATTGCTCAGATAGTAGAAGGAGTAACAAAATTACTGAATTGTTTAAAAGTGTAGAAGAAAAACAAGCAGAAAATTATAACAAAATGTTTGGAGCAATGGAAAAGGATATAAGAATTATTATATTAAAGTTAGCAGATAGGTTGCACAACATTAATACATTAGAACATTTGAAAAGAGATAGACAAATAGCAATTAGCAAAGAAACAATAGAACTATATGCTCCAATAGCGTATAAATTAGGAATGTATGAGTTAAAGACACAATTAGAAGATGGAGCATTTAAATATTTATATCCAGATGATTATAAAAATATAATAATAGAATTAGAAGAAAAAAAAAACAAAAGCAAGAACTTCTAGAGAAAACTAAAGAAAAAATAAAACAAGAATTAAAAAGGCAAAGAATAACTGCAATTGTAAAATAGAAACAAAACATTTATATAATATATATAAAAAAATAAATGAAAAGAAAATTGAATGGATGAAATAAAGGATTTATTTGCAATAAAAAAATAATAACAGAACAAAAAAACAAGAATGTTATATGATATTAGGAATTATAAATACTTTATATAATTTAATTCCAGGAACATTTAAAGACTATATAGCTACTCCCAGAAACAATATGTATGAAGCAATACATGAGATTATTTTAGGGGAAAAAGGAGTAGAGTTAGAAGTTCAAATTTGTAGTTATACAATGAATAAAATTGCTAAATATGGTATAATAAATTATCTTCCATATATAAAAAAGAAGAAATGAATTTTAAAAAGAATTTATCAGGGATACATTATAGTTTAGAATTAAAAAAAAATTTTAGAAGATCCTAAAGAATTTTTAGCAACTTTAAAAAGTGAACTTTTAGAAGATGAAATATATATATTTACTCCAAAAGGAGATATTAAAGTATTACCAAAAGGAGCAACGGCAATTGACTTTGCATATTCTATTCATGACGAAGTTGGGAATCATATGATAGGGTGTAAAATAAATAGCATAGACATGCCACTTGTTACTAAATTGCAAAATGGAAATATTGTAGAAATTATAACAAGTGAATTAAAAACTGTTCCAGAAGAAGAATGGACTGAAGTTATAAAAACAGCTAAAGCTAAAAATCAAATACTAAAATTATTACAAACCAAGAAAGAGGAAGAGAGAAAAAAAGTATAAAAATAGAGATATTAGCATTTGATAGGAAAAATTTAGCATTAGAAATTACAAATGTTTTTATGAAAAATGGTATAAATATAAAAGAATTACAAACAGAAGTTACAAATAATAAAGCAAAGATTAATATTGTTGCAGAAATTAGAAGAATGGAGCAAGTAGATAAATTATCAGAAGAGCTAATAGAAATACCAAATATGATAAGAGTAATAAAATAAATAAGAATAAAATATTAAATTCTAATATAAATATAATAAATATTTATATTAGAGTTTTGATTATGGTAATAATTAATAAAAAAGAGAATTCAAATAATTATATCTGCATTGTTAGTAGGAATATTTACATTTTTTCGTTGCAAATAGCAAATAATAATCAAAAAGGAGAGAAAAATAAAAATCAAAATAATGAAAGTGTAATACAAACAACGGCTACGCCAGTGTCAGGAAAAACGGTAGTGTTAGATGCTGGGCATGGTGTACCAGATGAAGGTGCACAAAGTAGCAATGGAACGACTGAAGCAGAAACAAATTTAAAAAAAATAACACTAAAAGTACAAAATTTATTAGAACAAAGTGGGTGTAATGTAATATTAACTCGTTCAGACGAAAATGCTATTTATGATTTAGATTCACAAACACTTAAACAAAAGAAAATATCTGATATTCATAATAGAGTAAAAAATAGGAAATGAAAGTTCTGCTGACATATTTGTATCTATTCACTTAAATAAAATACCTCAACAACAGTATTATGGTTGGCAATGTTTTTATAAACCAAATGATGAAAATAGTATAAAATTAGCTAAGTTATTGCAAGAAAATTTAAATAAATCTATACAAAAAAGAAAACAAAAGAGTAGCGATGAAATTAGATACTGTTTATATTATGAAACATGTTGAAATACCTATATCAATAGTAGAATGTGGATTTTTATCTAACCCAGAGGAAGAAAAAACAATTATTAGAAAATACATATCAAGATAAACTAGCTTGGGGAATTTATAATGGAATTATAGAATATTTTTATGAATGAGTTGCATTTTTTTTTGTGAAAATGATATATAATAATTAGATATTCAAAGGAGAAATGATTATGAATGATGAAAAGGAAAAGTTTAGAGCCTCATTAAAAGTAATTCAAGGAGGAAATGGTAAGAATACATCAATTGATATTCCACTAGAGGATAATAAAGAAAAAGAAGAATTAAAAGAAGAGAAAAAATTACTAAAAATAGCTTATAGATATAATGGTAGATGTGATTCGTTTGTAGATGTGGAGACAGTAAGAAGGTTGAGGGAAGCAAGTGAAAAGTTTAAAAAATCATATGAAGCATATTTAATAGCTAAAAAATAATCTAAAAAAAAAGCAAAAATGGAAATTAGTCCAAAAGAAGAGTATAAGATTCATCCACTTTATGAAGAAGAAGAATTCAGCAAAGTGAGATTTGAATTAGATGCAGAGAGATTTCAAAAAATCCTAGAAAGTTACAACAAACAAGTAAATGAAAACAAACCATTAGACATGCCAAGATTTGTAAATGAAGGTAAAAAGCATTTACTAGAATCAACAGAACCAGAAATAAAAGCACCGAGAAAAGGAGCGCAACATAAAAACTATAAAGTTAAGAAAAAGAAGCATGAAAAATTAAAAAAATTGCAAAAAGAGTTGCAGCTATTACAGGAGTATTAACATTAACCGCAGGAGTAGCCACATATGCATATAGTGAAATAAATAGACATATAGATAAACCAATAGATATGCAAGTTGCTCAAGAAGAAGGAAAGACGATAGAGCAAATGGGAATAAGCGAAGAAACAGCACAAAAACTATTTGAATTAAATGACGAGATTAAAGCAGATTTTTCTCAGATATCTATGGGAGAAGTAATGAAAATGGCAAAAGATAATTACCAAGTAAGTTATGAAGTTCTTCAAGAAAAAATTAAGTGATCCATTAAAAACTAATGAAGAAGATATCACATTTGATATACAACAAAATGATGGACCAAATGACAAAACTTATTATATAAAATTAAAAGGAAATCAAGAAAAGTACAAATATAATAATTTTTAGATCTAGGTTTTAATAGTAATATGCCAAAAGAAATTGCAGACTACATTGAAGTTATAAAAGAAAACCAAGATTTATTAAAAGAATTAGATGAAGGAAAGTGCACTAAAGAAGAAGCTATTAATAAAATTGGAGGTTCAATTGACAATACTAGTAGATTAGTTGGTGGACAAGATTTCTATTTGGTGGATGGAAAAATAGAAGTTGATGTAACTAGAAATTCTGATATAAAGAAACAAAGAGAGCAAAAACAAAACCAAATACAAGAATCAAAAAATGTAAGTACAAAAGATTTAACAGATGAAGAAAGATAATTAAATAAAAAGTATAATATTACCACTTCTTGCAAAACAATATGGATAAAACATATTGGCAAGGAGTGGAATTTTTTGAATAAAAATAAAATATTAAAAAAATAAATGGAACTACATTAGATCAAGAACAATTAAAAAATCATTTAGAAAAAATAGCAACAAATCACAATTTAGTAAATAAGTCTCAGAAGAATACTTATCCGATACCATATCTAGAAGAGAATTTTAAAATAATAGAAGAAGTATATAATATTTTAAACGAACATTTAAAACTGGGTATTAGTATACATCCAGCAGGAGAATGGTTATTAGATAATTTTTTTATATTATAGAAGAAACAGTAAAACAAATAAAAACTGAATTACCATTAAAGAAATATATTAATTTTTTAGGAATAGGTAACGGACCATATAAAGGATTTGCACGTATTTATGTTTTAGCATCTGAAATAGTAGCATATACAGATAATAAAATTGAAAAAAATGATTTAGAAATATATCTAACAAGTTATCAAACAAAAGAAAAATTTAAGTATGGAAGAAATTTGGAATATAGGATTATTTTTAAATATAGCAATAATAGAAAATATTAGAGAAATTTGTGAAAAAAATATATACTTCTCAAATGCAAAAAGTACAAGGCAGAAAATATAGTAGAAAGATTAGTAGAAAATAAACAAAAAATCAGAATTGCTATGTAAGAAAAATTCTAGTAGAAAAATAAGTAAAAAAGTATGGGAAGATATGCAATACCCATTTATTGAATACATGTCATATATACTAAAAAGATACGGGAAAAAAGGTTATAGTTATTTGAACGTTTTAGAAGAAACAGTTGAGATGTAATAAAAAAGAACATTTTGACATTGCTGATTCAAAAGTTTCCATAGGAAATAGTATAACAAGTTTGAAAAGGATAAATAGAATTAATTTCCTAGAAATATTTGAAACCATAAATGGAGTAGAAGAAATACTAAAAAAAGATCCAGCTAATGTATATGAAAAATGGATAATAAAACTAAAAGAAATTATAGAAAATAAAATAAAAGAAATATTTCAAAATCAACAAAGATATCGGAAATATTTATATAGCAAAAAAAATGTTTGAAATTGCCAAAAAAGAAGGTAGGGCGAAAAAGCAGTCATATAGGTTATTATTTATTCGGGAAAAATACAGAAAAATTGTATAAAAAATTACAAGTTAAAACCAAGAAAAAAAATATTAAGTAATAACAAAAAGTTAAATTAAGAATATAAGCATTTGTTTAACAACTTTTATTACAATTATTTATCTATAATAAATAGGATCTTTAAATAAAGGCTCATATTTTAAATAAACCTGAAGTAAAGAATGGAAAAGTAATAGAAGGATATGGATTAATCCAACCAAGAGTTGGAGTTAATATAGATATTAGTTATCAAAATTTATTTACTAAAATTTTTGCAGGAAGTGGAGGAATTGATTCATATACTAATGCTATTTCAGATATTTATCAAGATAATTTTGGAGAAGGAATTTTTACAGGTAAGGGAATTTTTAATTTAGAATGTTATTTAAAGGTTTTAAAAAATGAAATCCCAGAAAATAAAGTTTTAAGTCATGATTTATTAGAAGGAAATTATTTGAGATGTGGTTTAGCCTCAGATATATTATTAATGGATGGTTATCCAACTAAATACTCAAGTTTTATGGTTAGGCTTTCTAGATGGATTAGAGGAGATTGGCAGATTATAGAATGGCTTAAAAATAAAAAAATGAATTTATTATCAAAATACAAAATTTTTGATAATTTAAGGAGAAGTCTATTTGAGATTTCAATAGTCTTTGGAATAGTATTTTTGTTTATAATTAGAAATAAGTATAAAATAAATGTAAATCTAAAAACTATTTTATTGTATTTTATAGTAATTATGCCATTTTTTTTTAGAGTTTCTAAATCATATAATTCAAAAAAAGGATGGAGAAAAAAAACAAGTAACATTTTTACCTAAATTTGATGGGATAATAGGAAGTATTATAAGAGCAGCTTTAACATTAAGTGTGATTCCTTATAAAGCTTATATTTCAATCTAAAAAGTATTTTAAAAACATTATATAGACTTATTATTTCGAAAAGAAATTTATTAGAATGGACAACATCAGAAGAAGCAGAAAGAAATTCAAAAAACGACGTTGGTTCATATTATAAAAATATGTTCATAAATGTAATTGCAGGAGTTATAATATGTGCAATAAGCTATAAATTTAAAGATTTAGTAAGTTTCATAATTGGGATAATGTGGATTGTAGCACCATTTGCTATGTGTAATATAAGTAAAACTAAAGGCAAAAAAGATGCAGTAGATTATTTATCAAATAATGAAAAGGATTTTTTGTATAGAAATTGCAAGTAAGACTTTCCAATTTTTCAAAGATAATTTAACAATAGAAAATAATTATTTAATTCCAGATAATTATCAATATGATAGAAAAAAGGAATATGTAGATAGAACTTCATCAACTAATATAGGTCTGTCATTGCTTGCTATAGTATCAGGTATAGACTTAAATTTTATTTCTAAAGAAGAAGGAATAGAATTATTAAAAAATATGCTCAATTCAATAGAAAGTTTGGAAAAGTGGCATGGTCATTTATATAATTGGTACGACATTAAGACTAAAAAGCCATTATATCCTAGATATATTTCAACAGTAGATAGTGGTAATTTTATTGGATATTTATTTGTTTTGAAAGTTTATTTAATTGGCTTAGAAGATGAATTTGATTGTATTAAAGATTTAATAGAAATTATTACGAATATGATTGATAATGCTGAATTTTCATATTTATATAGTGAAAAAAATAGATTATTTTCAATAGGATTTAATATAGAAGAAAATAAACTTACAGATTCATATTATGATTTGCTTGCATCTGAAGCAAGACAAGCAAGTTTTATAGCTATAGCTAAAAAAGATGTACCAACAAAACATTGGAATTGCTTAAATAGAACACTTACCATATTAAATAATAGAAAAGGGTTAATTTCATGGTCAGGAACAGCTTTTGAATATATGATGCCTAATATAAATATAAAAAGATATGAAGGAAGTTTATTAGATGAATCATGTAAATTTGCATTAATGAGTCAAATTGAATATTCTAAGAAATTAAATATACCATGGGGAATATCTGAATCAGCATTTAATTTAAAAGATTTACACCATAATTATCAGTATAAAGCTTTTGGAATTCCTTGGCTAGGACTAAAAAGAGGACTAGCAGATGAAATGGTTGTGTCAAGTTACGCATCTATTTTAGCAATTTTAGATAAACCTAAAGAAGTAGTCCAAAACTTGATGTTGTTAAAAGAATATGGTATGTATAACAAATATGGATTTTATGAAAGTATAGATTTTACACCAAGTAGGCAAAAGAAAAAAACGAGACTTTTAGTGTTGTAAAAACCTATATGGCACATCACCAAGGATTAATATTAGTTTCAATAAATAATCTAATAAATAAAAAATATCTTACAAAAAAGATTTTCTTTAAATCCGGAAATAAAAGCAAATGAGATATTATTACAAGAAAGGATGCCTGAAAAATTTATAACAACAAAAAAGAAAAAAGAGAAAAATTAGAAAAGTTAAAATATAAAGATTATGAAGATTATGCAGTAAAAACATATAATAAATTAAACGAAAATTTAAATATTTCTAATGTAATTTCAAATGATAAATATACAATAGTAATGAATCAATTTGGAAATGGCTATAGTAAGTTCGAAGACCTACAAATAAATAGATATAGTAGTGAGAATGAGCAAAACCAAGGAATATTTTTCTATATAAAAAATATAAGAAATAAAAAGATTTGGACAAATACACTTGCATCTATTGGAAGATAAAATAAACTTAGAATTAGCACCAGAAATGAACAAAAAAAAAGACAAGATGAAAATATAGAAACAATAACAAAAATAATAACAGATACAGACAAGCCAGTAGAAATAAGAAGGCTAGAACTTAAAAAAATATTGGTAATACAGAAGAAATATTAGAAATAACAGGATTTTTAGAACCAATATTATCAAAAAAAAACAAGACTTAGCCCATCCGGCTTTTAATAATTTGTTTATAAATTTTGAATATTTAGATGCACTAAATACTTTAGTTGTAAAGAGAAAAAGCCCATACAGAAAAAAGAAAAAGATGTTTATATGGCTGTAACACTTGTTTCAGAAGAAGGTGGAGTTGGAGAACCAGAATTTGAAATAGATAAGGAAAAATTTGTAGGAAGATGTAATTACAATATTCCAAATGAAGTAAAAAAAATTCTATACCATTTAGTAGAAAGCTAGGATATACAACAGACCCAATAGTAGCAATGAAACAAACAGTTAGAATAGAGCCAGAAAAAGTTGCGAATATAGATTTTATAATTTCAGTTGGATATTTTAAAGAAGAAGTAAATAAAAAATTTAGCTAAATTTACAAATAATCAAAATATAAAAAGAACAGAAGAATTATTAAAAGCAAAAGTAGAAGCAGAAACTAGATATTTGGGTGTAAAAGGACAGGACATAATAACATATCAAAAAATGTTATCATATTTATTATTTGTACCAAAAGTATCTATTAAAAGAGTATTTAATAAAGACCATAGCTACGAAACATCTGAACTTTGGAAATATGGAATCTCCGGTGATTTACCAATATTATTACTAAAAATAAAAGACATAAATGATATAGATATAGTAAAAGAAGCATTAAATGCATACGAGTATTTTAGAGCAAAAAAATATTATAATAGATTTAGTAATATTAAACGAAGAAAAAAGAATCTTACGAAAATTATGTAAAAGATGCTGTGCAGTCTGCTATTCTAAATAAAAACATTGCATATTTATTGAACATTTCTGGAGGAATATTCTGCTTAAATAACATAGAAAATAAGCAGGAAAAACGACTACTAGAACAGCGTGCAAATCTTGTTATAAATGCAAATTGCAGTTCTTTAAAACAGTATGTTGAAGATATGGAAGCTCGAATGTTAGATAATGTTAAAGAAACTGGAAAAGATGTAGAAAATATTTACTTTAATATAGAAAAAGAAGAGCAAAGCATTCAAAATATGGATAACCTAAAATATTACAATGAATATGGTGGATTTTCGGAAGACGGAAAGGAATATTTAATAACAGTAAATAAAAATAACAAAACTCCTACTGTATGGAGTCAAATATTAGCAAATAAGAATTTTGGAACGCTTACTACAGAAGGAATGGGAGGATATACTTGGAAAACAAATTGTAGAACAAATAGATTAACTTCGTGGTCTAATAATCAGGTTACAGATATTCCATCAGAAATAATATATTTAAAAGATATGGAAACAAATAAAAAATGGTCTTTAGGATTTAACCCTATGCCAGACGAAAACAATTATTATATAACATATGGTTTTGGTTATGCAAAATATAATCACACATCAAGCCAAATAAAGCAAACAGTAGAAGTATTTGTACCAACTGAAGAAAGCGTAAAAATTAATTTAATAACATTAGAAAACAAAAATCCTCAAAGAAAAAGACTAAAATTAATATATTATATAAAACCAGTAATAGGTGAAAACATCAGTAATTCGAATGGAAATATAAATATTGAATATAATCAAAAATCTAATTTAATAACAGCAGTAAATATGATTGAAAAAAGAACCTAAAATTTTATATGTTTCTAGTAGTGAAAAAAATAAATTCATATACAGGAAGCAGAACGTCATTTGAAAAAAAATGGTGGAATAAGTAATCCAGAAGGACTAGATCAAATAGAGCTAAATAGGGAAAATTCTTATGGAGAGGATGGAATAATTGCTGTAGAATTTTATGTTACAATAGAAGCATTTGAAACAAAGAAAATTTCTTTACTATTAGGAGAAGAAAAATACAAAAGAGGAGTGTCAAGACATAGCCTATAAATATGCCAATATAAGTAATTGCAAAGATGAATGTATAAATGTAAAAAAATACTGGGAAAATCTTGTAAATAGAATACAAGTAAAAACTCCAGTAGAGTCTATTAATATATTACTAAATGGCTGGTTAATGTACCAAGTAATAGCTTCCAGATTATATGCAAGAACAGGATTTTATCAATCTGGTGGAGCTTATGGTTTTAGAGACCAGTTGCAAGATACACTGGGCATAAAATATGTAGAACCTAAAATAATGAGAAATCAAATTTTATTACACGCAAATCGTCAATTCGAGGAAGGGGATGTGGAACATTGGTGGCACGAAGAAACAAACAAAGGAATAAGAACCAGAATATCTGATGATTTATTATGGCTTGCATGCATATGTAGTATGCGATTATATAGAATTTACTGGCGATTATAGTATTTTAGAAGAACAAATAAAATATAAAAAGGTAAAGTGTTAGCTGAAGGTGAAAATGAAAGATACGACTTATATTTAGACTCGAATTTGCAAGAATCAATTTATAATCATTGCATAAGGGCAATAGAAAAAGCATTAAACTTTGGAGAGCATAACCTTCCTAAAATAGGAACAGGAGACTGGAACGATGGTCTTAGTAATGTTGGCACAAAAAGGAATTGGAGAAAGTGTTTGGCTTGGATTCTTTATGTATGATGTATTAAATAAATTCATACCAATTTGTAGAATGAAAAATGATGAAGAAAAAGCAAAAAAGTATAAATTAATACAAGAACAATTAAAAAAAGCGTTAAATACCTATGGATGGGATAACAGATGGTATAAAAGGGCATACACAGACTTTGGAGATGTATTAGGAAGCTTGCAAAATGAAGAATGTAGAATAGATAGCATATCTCAAAGCTGGTCTGTAATATCTGGCGCAGGAGACAACGATAAAAAATATATTGCAATGGAGAGCTTAGAAAATCATCTTGTAGATAAAGAAATTGGCATAATAAAATTATTAGACCCTCCATTTGAAAAATCAAAATTAGAGCCTGGATATATAAAATCATATCTTCCAGGAACAAGGGAGAATGGTGGACAATATACTCATGATTGTTGTTGTTAGTACCATTTTTATAAAAATATTGATACTCTTAAATACATAAACTACTCGCTAAACAAAATACACAAAATAACAAATTTTGTTTAGTACAATAAACAAAATTATTGACAAAAGAAAATAATTACGATATAATAGAATAAAATAAAGTGAACAAAGAGGAGAAAATTATGATTATTCGTGAAAAATATTTATCTAAAATTAGACCATTCTATGACCAAGATTTGATAAAAGTCATAATGGGTGTTAGAAGATGTGGTAAGTCAGTTATATTATTACAAATAATAGATGAGTTAAAAGCAAGAGGAATACCAGAATCTCAAATAATATATATAAACTTTGAATATGAAGATTATTCTTTTATAAAAAATGATATGGATTTACACAATTACATTAAAGAAAAAATAGTAAGTAAAGATAAATATTATTTATTCTTTGATGAAATTCAAAATGTCGAACACTGGGAAAAAGCGATAAATTCATTTAAGGCATCTAAAAATGTATCAATATTCATTACTGGTTCTAATAGTGATTTACTATCTGGAGAACTTGCTACACATATAGCAGGAAGATATGTAAGTTTTAAAACCTATCCATTCACATTTAAAGAAGTATGTGAGCTTAAAAATATAACAGATAGAAAAGATATAGAAGAAGTATTTGATGACTATATGACTTGGGGAGGAATGCCACAAAGATTTATGATGACAGATGAAGTTCAGACAAGAACATATTTATCAGACATTTATAATTCTATATTAGTAAAAGACATTATAGCAAGATTTAATATAAAAGATTTAGATCTATTTAATAGAATAGTAGAATATATAGTTACAACACCATCTCAAAATTTTTCAGCAGAAAGTTTATCAAATTATTTTGCAAATAAAGATGATAGAGAAGTTTCAAAAATAACTCTATATAACTATTTAGAATATATGACAAAAGCTATGATGATAAATAAAGCTGATAGATATGATGTTAGAGGAAAAAGAATATTAAATGGAAAATACAAATATTATTTAACGGATTTAGGTTTCGGTCAAATAATGAATGTTGGAAAAAGACCACAACTAGGAGCATATTTAGAAAATATTGTATATAATGAATTACTATCTAGAGGATATGATGTTAAAGTCGGAAATTTAGAAAATGGAGAAATAGACTTTATAGCGACAAGATTTAAAGAAAAGATATATATTCAAGTAGCTTACATTTTAGCAGATGATTCTGTTATTGAAAGAGAATTTGGAGCATTTAAAAATATAGAGGATAACTACCCTAAATATGTTTTAACAATGGATAAATTTGATTTTTCACAAAATGGTATTATTCATAAAAATGTAATAGATTGGTTATTAGAAGAAAAATAAGAAATTAAATAATAATATAGTAATTTATGAAATAGTACGAAAAATATATTATATAGCCTTAAGACAAAATCTTAAGGTTTATTTTTTTGCCCTAAACTTATACTAAAAATTATTTTTAAAGCTTTAAAATTGAATTTGAGACAAATAAAAACTAAAAGAAAAAACATTATATAAACAAACAAAAATTAAAAGGTTTATGGATACCAGCAGAAATTTTATTAAATGAAGAACTAACAGATAAAGAAAAACTAATACTTTTTAATATATATAATTAAATAAATTGTTATTACAAAATTTGCAAAATGAAAGAAAATGCAAAAATGTGATAGTATTAACATAATAGCAATAGCTATGTTGAAACCGTTATAAAATTATCACTTAAGGGGTATAAACTATGAAACGGTATGAAAAATTTGTGCTTGAGGCAGAAAAGGATATAACCTTTGAAGTCTCAGAGGGAACAAGTGGAGAGTTAATTATAAGAGCTTTGAACATTGCTACATCCAATGTTTACTCTACAAACTATGTAAATCCGCCAATTCCAGATGGATATAAGCATGTCTGTGGAGAATGGAACAATGGATTTGTAATTGAAAGATGTTCTGATGGAAGCCAGTTTGTATGGATTCCTGTTGGGAAGTCTCGACTCTAATGGAACACTTGATGGAGAACATTTTTCGGAGAAATTCGGGAAGAAGAAATTACAGGAACAAAGAATTTCGGATGATGAATTCAATGAAGCATTTAAATGGTGAACTGCCTTGAACAATTTGAAAGTGTTAAGAAATATGGGGGATTTTATATTTCTCGCTATAACATTTCCAAGAGTTCAGCAGGAAAACCGCAGTCGGTAAAAGGAGTTATGCCGTGGGTAAACATCAATTTTGATGATGCCAAGAAGGTTGCATCCACTATTGAAGATAATGAAGCAGTTAAGAGCCATCTGACTTTTGGTGCAGAATATGATTCGGTATTGAATGGTTTATCAAAACGGAAGTTAAAACTCTTGCTGAAATTGCAGAGGACTCTACTGAATGGAGCAATTATTGTAATACAGAGAATTCTCCAAAGAAAGTAGTTGAAACAGGAAGCAGAGAAAAATGGTGTGTTAATAACATCTACGACCTTGCAGGTAATGTAGATGAATGGACACAAGAACAGAATAAAAGTTCTTTTCGTGTTATCCGTGGTTGCAATTTCTACCAGGATGGGTTCTTTTACCCTGTCGCCTATCGCGATTGCAGCGGTCCTGATTTCAGCTATAACGACACTGGTTTTCGTGCCACGCTTTATATTAAGTAGTACTGACCACTGTAAAACTATCCTTTAATTTGTTTCCAAACACAGATAGAAGGAGAGAACTTTGAAATTTCAGAGTTCCTCCTTCTTTTTATATATTTTTTAATAATTGCAATATTTTTGACCATTTTTTCCTTTTTGATTTGGATTTTTACTACTGGTTACAGGAATAAATAATTTTCCACAATTTTTCACATTTATTGATAGTAAAATTATTTTGAATTACTTTAAATAACTCAAATCTAATTTGTTCTTCAGAACTTTCTAATTCATAGACTTCTTCTACAGCAATATGTTTTTCTTTGATTAATTTAACTACATCTTCTACATCTAATCTTCTCTCTTGTAGTGATAATCCTTTATTACAGACATATTTTGTTTTAAATTTGGTATCTAAAAAAGATTGCATGTGCTGGATTAGTATTAAGATAGTGTATGTCAAAAAATCTTTTTGCCTCATATAAATATAGTCTTTCTTTGTACTGAACCCAAAAAATTGGACATTTTTTTATTAGGTATTAGGCTGCTTGGGAATGAACTCTGTATTGTACAGGACTCATTCCTTTTAATTTGCCCTTTATCCTTTTATTATTATAATAATCTATATATTCTATTATATCTGTTTCTAATTCTTCTATTGTTTTATATTCTTTCATATAAAATAATTCTGATTTTAATAAACCAAAGAAATTCTCTGCTAATGAGTTATCTAAACAATTTCCTTTTCTAGACATACTTTGTCTAATTCCTTTTTCTTTCAATAAGTGTTGATATTGTTTCATTTGATACTGCCATCCTTGGTCTGAATGTAATATTAAATTTGTATTATCAGGTATTTTTATAAATGCTTTTTCTAACATATCTATTACTTGAGCAAATACGGGATGCCTTGATAAATTAAAGCTTATAACCTCTCCGTTAAATAAATCTACTATTGGTGATAAATATATTTTTGCTTTATCTACTTTGAATTCTGTTACATCTGTAACCCATTTCTCATTTGGTTTTTTTTGCTTCAAATTCACGATTTAATAAATTATTACATATTTTTCCTACTTCACCTTTATAAGATTTATATTTTTGTATTCTCACAAAACATTGCAGTCCTAATTCTTTCATTAATTTTGAAACTGTTTTATGATTTATATTATATCCTCTATTATGAAGTTCCATAGTTATTCTTCTATATCCATATCTTCCTTTGTTTTCGTGATAAATAGCTGTTATTTCTTCTTTTATCTCTTTATATTTATCTGTTTCCTTCATTCTATTTAATTGATAATAAAATGTACTTCTTGTCACTTCTGCATATTTTAACAAAGCCTCTAACTTAAATTCTTGCCTTAATTCATCTATTACAATTACTTTTTTTTCGATTGTTTTGGCTTTGTTCTTTTCTGAACTAAGGCTTGCAATTTTTTAAGTATGCATTTTCCATTCTAAGTCTTTGAACTTCTGCTATCAAATCTTCTTCTACATCTTTGGATAATTTCTTTTTTCTTGATTTAGAACTCATATTTTTTATTTCTACCACGTCGCTCTTCATAAAGTGCTTGTGGCCCTTCCTCATAATATATACGTTCCCATTTTGTTACAGTACTTCCTGAGTAATTTAAAATGTATTGCTGTTTGTGTTGCAGACAAATGGTTTGTATGCATATATTCTACTACATTTTGCTTATATTTTCCATCATAAGATGCTTTTTTGTTTTTTTTTCTATACCAATTTCTCCATGTTCATTGTATTTTCCTATCCAATGCTTTATTGGTGTTGGGCTTGGAATGTTAAATTTTTTTTTTGCTGCTTCATAACTAGTATGATAATTTTCAATACAATATTTAACAACTTTTAATTTGAATTCTTTTGAGTATTTTGCCATAAAATGAACCCTCCTTATTAAACTTTTTTGTCTAATATTTTGGGTTCACTTCACTTCTGTACTTAAATTTTTTTACAATAGAGTTATTAGAATATTTACTTATCAATTCTAATCGCTTTTTTAAATCAGTCTTTTTTTTATAAGATTTTCTATTATATCTATTAAGACTTGTGTATAAAAATGAGTATATGGCGAAAATTCTAAACACGCTCTAACTATTTGAAACATTAAAGAAACAATCTAATTTTTCATCCATAATATTTGCTTCTTTAGCAGAACATACAAGTTCTATTAACCCAGTATACATTGTTTTCAATTTATCAAAATCTTCATAACTCATTATTGCAAATTCATATAATTTATCTCCAATATTATATTCAAAATCATTAGTAGCACCAAAAAAATTCTCCCATCATTTTTTATTATAATTTTATTATTCTTAAGTGTAAAATTAGTTATCATATCAATGTTTCCTCCATTTTCAAAAATAGAATATAGCTATTTCAATTTTTAATTTATCTATAGACTTGCAAAAAAGTATTTACAACACTTTTTTTAAGGCTCTTATAATAAAAAAATCGCAAGTAGAAAATAGCACGTGTAAATAATTATTTTCTATCACAGTAAAGCACATTGAAAATTGAATAGCAAACTACAAGCACAGATAATGAAACTTTCGTCTGGCTAACGTGATGTGAAGGGGCGATTCTCTAAAAAGAGGAATGAGGGCAAATCTCATATGGGAGTAAATCCACTTGTGGTTTTTAAATTGATAAGACATAGCAGAGTGTATTGTATAAAGTAAGGAAAAATTGGAAATAATTACAACTAAAGGAGTGAGATTTATGCAAGAAAGAAAAGAAAAAAAAAAGTATAAAAAGAAAAAGAATTTTAAAATAAATATTATATTTAATGAAAAAAGGAGAAGCATTAGAGAAAATAATAGAAAGAGCATTTGGAAATTATTGTCTGAAGAAAAATTAAAGTAAAATAATGGTATTTAGTGAGATAATATGTTATAATACTTGCAAAGAGTATCAATATTATCTCATTATCTTTACATAGCAAGTAAGGAGGTAAATGTGAGCTATTCAATAATGAATAATATTGATTATAAAGTAGGCATATATATAAGGCTTTCAAGAGAAGATGAAGAAAAAGAAAAATATCAAGAAAGTGAAAGTATTGGAAACCAAAGAACTTTGCTAATGCAATATATCAAAGAAAAAACTAAACTTTATATCAGAATACGTTGATGATGGTGTAAGTGGTACAAGTTTTGATAGACCTGCATTTAATAGAATGATAGCAGATATTGAAGCTCGGTAAAATCAATATGATCGTCACGAAAGACTTATCAAGACTAGGTAGAAATTATGTGCAATCAGGATTATACATTGAAACATATTTTCCAGAACATGAAGTAAGGTTTGTTGCAATATTAGACAATATAGATACGGCTTATGATACATCAAACAATGATATAGCACCATTTAAATCAATATTAAATGAAATGTATGCAAAAGATACATCAAAGAAAATAAATAGTGTATTACAATCAAAAAGAAATCTTGGAGAATATTTAGGAACAGCACCTTATGGCTATAAAAAAGATCCAGAAAATAAATACCATTTAATAATAGATGAAGAAGCAGCAAATGTAGTAAAACTAATATATGAAAAATATTTAGCAGGGTTTGGTACAATGCAAATAGCAGATTATTTAAGTAAAAAGAAGATTCCAATTCCATCAGATTATAACAAGAGAAAAAGGGGAACAAAGTCTTTAACTTATGGACTATGGCAACAATCTACAGTAAGATTTATTCTTTCAAATGAAATTTATACAGAAACAGTTATACAAGGAAAAAAAAGAAAGTAAGTTTTAAATCTAAAAATTTATAGATTTACCAGAAGAAGATTGGATAAAAGTAAAAAATATGCACGAAGCTATTATAAGTAAAGAGGATTTTGAAAGAGCAAAAAAAAGTAATTGGGGCAACTAAAGGCTCAAGAGTAGTTCAAAATGATTACTTATTTAAGGGATTACTTAGATGTTATGATTGCAAAGGATATATTGAATAAGAAGTCCAGATAAAAACGGAAATATCTATGGTAGATGCCAAAGATATGGAAGGTTTGGAAAATTTGATGTATGTTCACCACACAATTTTAATTATCAAGTTTTTGAAGAACAAATGCTAGAAGTTTTAAGAGAAGTTTGTAAAGAATATACCAATACAAAAAAAACTAGAAGAAATTGCAAAACAAACAAAAACAAAACAATCAAAAGAAATAGATATAAAAAACAAATAGAATCTTTTAAACAGCAGGTAGAGAGTGAAACTAGAAAGTTGGAAGTAATGTATGATGATAGACTGGCAGGAATTATAACACTTGAGGAATATATGAAAAATGCAAATAGAATAAAAGAATTGGTTAGAGGATATGAACAAAACATCAAAGAGCTTGAACAAGAGCTATCAGGAGAAAGTGATAAGACAAAAAATGATAATAGATTAGATAATTTGATAGAAGAGTTTCTTAATATGGAGAAACCAACAAAAGAAATAATTAGAGAATTTATAGAAAAAATTGAAATTCATAGCGACAAGCAAGTTGATATTTATTTCAATTTTAAACCATTACAAGATTTAAATAATAATTTTATATGTGCTAGAAAAGAATATGAGAAAAAGTAGGATAGAAAATGTCCACAACAACAATACACACATAGTGCAATATGGGTTATTATAGCAGAGACAATGCTAGGATTTGGAGATAAAGCAACAGAACTATACAGAATGATAAATCCGATTGAACATGCAAGGACAAAAGAAGCAAGTAAAAAGTATAAAGTAGAGCCATATGTTATTGCTGCAGATGTTTATGGAGCAAGTAATTTAGCAGGACAAGGTGGTTGGACATGGTATACAGGATCAAGTAGCTGGTATTATAAAGCAGGAATTGAATATATATTAGATTAAAAATAGAAAAGGGATATATGAAGATAGAACCATGCATTCCAAAAAAGAATGGAAAGAATACCAAATTCAATACAAATGGAAAGAAAGTATTTATAATATTAGAATAAAAAATTCAAATGGAAAGAATATGGGAGTTTCTGAGATAAAATTAAATGGCGAGAAGATAGAAAATTATATTAAATTAGATGGAAGCAGAAATATATATCAAATTGAGGTGACTATGTAAATCATTTATAGAAAGAACAGTATAATTATTTTGAATTATACTGTTCTTTTTATATTACAATAAATCATAAAAATTTTGAAATACATAACCTTCACTTTTTAAATAATCTATGGAATCTTTTAAAATACTAGGAGTATCATTAACATCAGAAGTATCATGCATTAGAACAACTAAAGTTCCTTTGTTTTTAGCAGATTTTTTAAGATTGTTTAATAATTGATAATTAGAATATTTTTTTACAGAATCATTATTTAAACAATTCCAATCTACATATACATAATCCATTTCTTGAAGAAGCTTAGCACTTACCTTTTTTGAGATTTATTATTTGGAGACATAAAACCATTTGGAAATCTAAATATATGAGAACAATAATTATCAATGCCAATCGCTTTCCCAATTTCGATATCAGTTTTTTTTTACTTCATTAATAAAACTAGCATTACTCTCGTATAATTTTTATTACTATGATCATAACCATGATTTGCAATATAATGACCATCATCATAAGCTCTCTTTACTAGTTCAGGATGTTTAGCTACATACTTTCCAATAACAAAAAATGAAGCTTTTACATTTTCTTCTTTAAGTATATCTAATACCCTAGGCGTAGCTCTAAGAGTAGGTCCATCATCAAAAGTTAAATATGCAATTTTTTCAGTTCCTTTTGTTAAAGACATTATTTTTTCTTTTGCGTTATCATCTAAGCCATTGTTTATTGAAAGCTCAACAGCCATGGAAAATGGATTATGATAATAGAAATACATAGAAAATATTATAAAAAATATAATGCACATAAAAATTAAAAACTTTTTCTTAAAAATTAAAATTCTCATAATTAAACTCCTTATTTTAAATATATGTAACAGAAAATAAAAAAGTCATAAAAAAATTTTTTTATGACTTTTATTTACTATTTAATTGAATTAGCTTCTTCTTCTGTAATGTATCCATACTGAACCATTGCATTTAAAACATGAGATTGCCTTTTTTTTTTTGCTAAGTCGGGATTTATAGAAGGTGAATAAACAGAAGGAGCATTTGGAATTCCAGCTAACATAGAAGCTTCTTCTAAAGTTAAATCTTTGGGTTCTTTTTTTATAATATCCCATACTTGCAGCATAGATTCCATAATAACCATCACCAAAATAATTTGAATTTACATATAATGCTAGTATTTCATCTTTAGAGTAATTTTTTTCTAAATCGTAAGCACCAAAAATTTCACCTATTTTTCTAATTAAAGTTTTATCTTGATTAAAAATAATATTTTTTGCAACTTGTTGTGTAATAGTACTTCCACCTTCATCAAATTCTCCATCTCTAATATTAGTATACAAGGCCCTAGCAATACCAATAAAATCAACAGGTCCATGCTCATAGTAGCGATGATCTTCTACAGCAATTACTGCATTAATATAGTTTTTGGTAACTGTTCAAAAGGAACAAAATGTTCTTTACTAGTTACTTCTTCTACACGAGATGTTAGAGATTTTTCGTTTAAGGTTTTAGAGTAATATCCAAAACCAATTAAGAAAATGAAAGTACCAAGAAGTAGTAGTAAAATTAATAATAAGATTAATAATTTTTTTAGTATTTTCATAAATTTATCACCCTTTTTTTATATTATACAAGAAAGTTTGTTTTTTGAAAAGTAGGTTTGAAAAAAAAAATACTGTAACAGTTCAGTAAGAAATGCTTATGATGTTCAAGCTCTGACTCCCCCTATAACACTTAGATTTTATTTAATGTCTTTTCATTTCATTCAAAAAGAAAATCTAATACAAGAAAATAAGGCGCTTTCACTCAAGCTCAAAATTATTATTATATGAATTTAAACTTTTCTCGGTTCAATACATAATCTTAGAATTTTTTAAATAATTTAATGGAAAATGTTCACGTCGAGCTTTAGCTCGGACTAAAGTGAAAGGGTGCCATTAAATTATTTTAGAAATTCTTAGATTATGTATTGAACCGAGAAAAAGTTTAAATTCATATAATATAATTTTGCCCGTGAACATTACTCATTTTTCTTGTAAAATATTTTCTATTTTTCATTCCAATCAAACGTCATTAAATAAAATCTAAGTGTTATAGGGGAGTCAGAGCTTGAACATCATAAGCATTTCTTACTGAACTGTAACAAAATACTAAAACTTAAAAATAAGAAAGCTTTACAAAAAATATACATATGATAGAATGACAACTAATAAAATATAACTATATTTTATTTAGTATTAATACCTAAAAGAGGGTGAAGAAAATGAAAAAAAATTTACAAAAATGCACGGGTTAGGAAATGATTATGTCTATATGGATGCCATACACCAAAAAAAAATAGACAATGAATCTGAACTAGCTCGTTTTGTTAGTAATAGGCACTTTGGGATTGGTTCAGATGGTTTGATTTCAATCTGTAAAAGTGATATTGCTGATTTTAAAATGAGAATGTTTAATCAAGATGGTAGTGAAGCAGAAATGTGTGGCAATGGAATTCGTTGTGTAGGAAAATTCGTATATGACAAAGGGTTAACTAATAAAACAACGGTAACAATTGAGACTTTAGCTGGAATAAAAACATTAAAATTTAATTTAAAAGATAAAAAAAGTAGAAACAGTAATGGTAGATATGGGAGAACCAATTTTAAATCCAGAAAAGATTCCAGTTATATCAAGTGAAAATCCTGTAAAAATTTAAAGTTAAAAGCTTTAGATAAAGAATTTATTTTTACTTGTGTATCTATGGGAAATCCGCATGCTATTACAGTAGTAAAAGACACAGAAAAAATTTGATGTAGAAACTTATGGAAGAATATTGGAAGTAGACAAAGCTTTTTCCAAATAAAACAAATGTTGAATTTGTTCAAATAGTAGACAAAGAACATATAAAAATGAGAGTATGGGAAAGAGGTGCAGGAGAAACTTTAGCTTGTGGAACAGGAGCATGTGCAACAGCAGTTGCCTGCCATCTAAATGGTCTTACAGATAGAAATGTATACATAGAATTACTTCGGAGGAACATTAAAAATAGAATGGAATAAAGAAGATAATCATATATATATGACAGGACCAGCAGAAACAATATTTGAGGGGGAATTAGAATGAGTTTAATAAATGAAAATTTTTTAAAATTACAAGATAGCTATTTATTTTCAACAATAGCAAAAAAAGTAGCAAAATTTACTGAAGAAAATCCAGAAAAGGAAATAATAAAACTTGGAATAGGTGATGTTACAAGGCCTATAGTTCCAGCATGTATAGAAGCTATGCATAAAGCAGTAGATGAAATAGGAACAAAAGAAGGTTTTAAAGGATATGGACCAGAGCAAGGTTATGATTTCTTAAGAGATGCAATAGTAAAAAACGATTATAAATCAAGAGGAATAGATGTAAAAAAAAAGATGAAATATTTGTATCAGATGGAGCAAAATGTGATTGTGGAAATATAGTAGATATTTTTGGAAAAGAAAATAAAGTAGCTATTACAGACCCTGTTTATCCTGTATATTTAGATACAAACATTATGTCAGGAAGAGATGTTATATACTTACCTGTAACTGCTAAAAATAACTTTATGCCAGAGCTACCAAAAAAAAAAAGTAGATATAATTTATTTATGTTTCCCAAATAATCCAACAGGAACAGTTTTAAGAAAAGAAGAATTGAAGAAGTGGGTAGACTATGCTAAAGCAAATAATTCAGTAATTTTATATGATGCTGCATACGAAGCATTCATAACAGAAGAAAAAAAATACCACATAGCATATATGAAATAGAAGGAGCAAAAGAAGTGGCAATAGAGTTCAAAAGCTATTCTAAAACAGCAGGATTTACAGGAATAAGATGTGCTTATGTAGTCATACCAAAAGAGTTAAAAGGATATACAAAAGATGGAAAAGAAATAAGCTATAATAAGTTATGGAATAGAAGAACTTGTACAAAATTTAATGGTGTATCTTACATAGTACAAAAGAGCAGCAGAAGCAACATATTCTGAAAAAGGTAAAAACAAATACAAGAAAATATAAATTATTATAAACAAAATGCAAAAATAATAAAAAAGGGTTAGAAGAAGCAGGATTTACATGCTATGGAGGGGTTAATTCACCATATGTATGGTTGAAAGTTCAGATGGTATGACGTCTTGGGAGTTTTTTGATGAACTATTAGAAAAAAGCAAATGTTGTAGGAACACCAGGAAGCGGATTTGGACCTCATGGAGAGGGATATTTTAGATTAACAGCTTTTGGAACGAAGGAAAATACAATTAAGGCAATTGAGAGAATAAAAAGGTAATGTAAAAAGAGAAGGTAGTGATTACTAAGAAAGTAGTCATTACCTTTTTATTAATTTTAAAATTGGTATGTAATAAATAGTTAAATAGTATTACAGTTAATCTAATCTGTTCATTATGTTCAAAAGAGAATCTAGTATAAAAAATAAGGCACTTTCACTCAGGTTAAAATCATATACATATATACATTCTAATTATACTATAGTTTGTAAATTACAATTAAATAAAAATAATACAAACATAAATTTGTAAAAAATGTTGACTTTTAATTATAATATTTATATAATTAGCAAAGAAAAAATTAAAAAAGGTGGGCGAAAAATGAAGGAACAATTTTTAGAATTATTAAAAAAGTAAAAAGAGAAGGAATAGACGAATTAATACAATTTTTAGAAAAATCAGATTTTTTTTATTGCACCAGCAAGTACAAGATTTCATGGAAATCACGAAGGTGGTCTTGTAGAACATAGTATAAAAAAGTTTATGAAATATTAAAACATAAAGTAGAAAATAGCATATTAAAAATAGATATACCAGAAGAATCAATAATTATAATAGGATTATTACATGATATTTGTAAAACTAATTTTTATAAAGTAGATTTTAGAAATGCAAAAAATGCCTTGGGAGTTTGGGAAAAAAGTACCATATTACACAATAGAAGATACAATACCATATGGACATGGAGAAAAATCAGTAATGATGATTACAGAATATATGAAATTAACACCAGAAGAAAAAATACTCTATACGTTGGCATATGGGATATACAGAACCCAAAGAAAATTATAATGCAATAGGTGCAAGTTTTAAAAAATATCCAATTGCATTATTAACACATGAAGCAGATTTAGAGGCAACATATTTTTATAATACATAAAAGTTAAATTAGAGAGGTAAAAAAAAAAATGATAGCATATATAAAAGGAACAATGGAAATGAAAATGACTGATTATGTTGTAATTGATGTTGGAGGCATTGGTTATAAAGTATTCATGTCAGAATTAGGAATAGAAAATATAGGAAATATAGGAGACACAGTAAAAGTACATACATATTACAGAGTAAGAGAAGATGACATAAGTATTTTTGGTTTTAATACCCTAGAAGAATTAAAGATGTTTGAACTTTTACTTGGAGTAAGTGGAGTTGGAGCAAAAACAGCTCTTACAATGCTTGCTGTATGTGAACCTTCTGAGTTTGCATTAGCTGTTATTTCAGAAGATGTAAAAGCATTAACAGGAATTCCTGGAATAGGACCAAAATCAGCTAAAAGAATAATATTAGAACTAAAAGATAAAATAAAGAAAGAACAAGAAGTAAAAGCTATAAAAGATACAATAGAAAATAAGGCAAGTTCAAAAATACAAATAGCTATTCAAAATGACGAAAAAAAGTAAAAGAAGCAATTTCAGCTCTTCAAGTTTTAGGATATAATAAAAAGAAATATAGAAAAAGCCTTTGAAAAATTACCAACGATAGAAATGTCAACAGAAGAATTAATAAGAAAAGGATTAGTAGCATTAGGAAAATAATAAAAATAGAGGTAGAGATTATGAATATGAATGAACCATTAGCATTTCGAGTAAGACCAAAAACATTAGAAGAATATGTTGGTCAAAAACATATATTACGGAAAAGATAAAATTTTATATAGAACAATTAAAAGCAGACAGGTTATCAAGTTTGATTTTATTTGGACCTCCGGGATGTGGAAAAACTTCACTTGCAAGAGTAATAAGTGAAACAACGAAATATAAATTTTACAAAAATAAATGCAGTAACGGCAGGGGTTGCAGACATAAAAGCAGTTATAGAAGAAACAAAGAATTTTATGTTAAATCCAACAGGAAAAGCGATATTATTTATAGATGAAATTCATAGGTTTAACAAACTTCAACAAGATGCTCTACTTCCTTATGTAGAAAATGGAACAATAATACTAATAGGAGCTACAACAGAAAATCCATATTTTGAAGTAAACAAAGCTTTAATTTCAAGATCAATGGTTGTAAAGCTAGATCCATTAACAGAGGACAATATATACGATATTTTAAAAAATGCAATAAAAAAATAAAGATGGGCTTGGAGAATATAATATAAAAATTGAAGATGCTACATTAAAAAAATTAGCTACAATATCTAATGGCGATGTAAGAACAGCACTAAATGGATTAGAAGTAGCAACTTTAACAACAACAATGAGTGAAGATGGTTATATTCATTTAACAGATGAAATTCTTAAAAATAGTGTTCAAAGTAAAAAGGCGATTTTCGATAAAAACGGTGAGCAACATTATGATAATATTAGTGCATTCATTAAATCAATGAGAGGTTCAGATCCAGATGCAGCAGTATTTTATTTAGCAAGAGCCTTAAATGGTGGAGAAGATCCAATGTTTTTAGCAAGAAGAATAGTAATATGCGCTGCTGAAGATGTTGGAATGGCAAATCCTAATGCTTTAGTTGTTGCAAATAGTGCAATGCAAGCAGTACATATGATAGGAATGCCAGAAGCAAGAATATTATTGTCAGAAGCAGCTATTTATGTAGCAACATCAAAAAAAATCAAATGCATCATATATGGCAATAAACAAAGCGTTAGAAGATGTTAAAACAAAAAGACACAGGAGAAGTTCCAATGCATATTAGGAATGCTCCTATAGAAAAAATGAAAGAATTAGGCTATCATGAGGGATACTTGTATCCACATGATTTCAGGACACTATGTAGAGCAACAATATCTTCCAGATAAAATGGTTGGAACTAAATATTATGTAAAAGATGAAAAATGAGTTATATTACTATGTAATATAGCTCTTTTTAAAAATAAAATGAATAAATTCTGAAAAAAACTTCAAAATAATAGTATGAATAAAAACAAAATTTTTTTAAAAATGGCAATAGGTTTTATAGCTGGAATAATAAGCGGACTATTTTCTACTGGAGGAGGAATGATATTAGTTCCAGCATTTATATATTTATTAAAAATCAAAGATATAAAAGCAAGAGGAACATCAATATTTTGTATTTTACCTATGGTATTAACAAGTAGTTTTTTCTATTATAAAGGAAACTATATTAATTGGAAAATAGCATTTTTTTATGTGCTCTAGGAGGTGCAATAGGGGGATATATAGGAGCAAGATTATTAAAAAAATTGCCAGAAAAAAGATATTAAAAAGTGCTTTTGCTATATTTTTAATATATGTAGCAGTTAGAATGTTAACAGCAAATTAAACAATTGCAAAAATAAAAATCGGAAACATTCCAAATCGGAGGTAGAAATATGATAGAAATTCTTATTGGAATGATATCTGGAATTGTAAGTGGAACGGGTATGGGAGGAGGAACAATCTTAATATTTCTTCTTACTTTTATGATGGGAATAGAGCAACATGTGGCTCAAGCGACAAACTTAATATTCTTTATTCCAACTTCAATTGTTGCAATAATTATAAATATAAAAAATAAAAATATTGATTTAAAATTAGCAATAATAATATCTATATTTGGTATTTTAGGAGCTATTATAGGCTCTAATATATCAGTATATACAGATGTTAAAATATTAAAAAAATGTTTTGGAGTTTTTTTAATAATAGTTGCGATTAATGAAATATATTCCATAATAAGATTGTATAAAAAGATAAAAAAACAAATAATAAATAAAAAGAGGAGGATTTTTATGAAATTTGTAAAAGGAGTTGTAATTGGAGGTTTAATAACTACGGGATTTGTTATGATGTATGCAGAAACAGGAAAAATGAATAAAAAATGATTATGAAAAAAGGTAAACAATTAGCAAAAAAGATGGGAATTATGTAATAAGGTAAAAGATGCTTATAGGAGATAAAACTCAAAATAAGCATCTATTTTTTATCAAACTAAAATTAACAGATATTTATAGTTTTATTAGAAATTCATATCTTTAAAATCTTCTTCTTTTAAAAAGCCGTCTTTTTTATCACATTTTTACATGGTTCATGTTTTTCATCAATAAAACAATCACATTTATCGCATTTATCACCTTTTAGGCATTTGCCTTCATGATGACATTTGGCACATATTTTTCTTTTTTTGTATCATTAACCCAGATTTGTAAAGCATATTCTTTTCCAGGGCATAAAGGCCCAAATACAAATTCTCCTTCTTTATCAGTAAAAGTATGACCTATAGGTCTTCTTTCTTCTTTACCATGTTCGCATACTACTTCAACTAATTTTACAACAGCATTGTCTACAGGCTCTTTAAAACAATTTTTACAACACCATATATAACATCACGGTTATCTTCTGGTAAAGTAATATCTAAATCAAATTGTTTGCCTCCTGAAATAACACCATCAACATCTAAAACTGGGCAATAAGGTTTTTTTCCTTCCATATCCATATTTCTCATTCCTTTCTTATAAAAACAACTTAAATGTTGTTTGTATATAATATGAAGAAAAAAAGACGAAAGTTGAATTATTTTGTATGATATTTTATGTGAAATAGA
>VOFC01001092.1_pt1 | contig 40001 bp, 51 predicted proteins | sample 5384161 | NCBI WGS metagenome assembly VOFC01 (sample SAMN12384722, study PRJNA508395) | human gut metagenome | isolation source: healthy gut B | host: Homo sapiens
AGAGGGAAGCAAGGCTGTAAAGTGGAGCTGCGATGGTTCACCTGCTTTCGAAATCGAAGATGCAGACAAGGCTGAGCGTGGTTCAGACATCATCCTCCATATTGCTGATGATTGCAAGGAATTCCTGCAGAAGAACAAGATTGAGGAACTTCTGAACAAGTACTGCAAGTTTATGGCAGTGCCTGTTGCTTTCGGCAAGAAGACCGAATGGAAGGACGGCAAGAATGTGGAGACTGATGAGGATAACATTATTAATAATGTGGAGCCTCTCTGGACCAAGGCTCCTAGCACACTGAAGGATGAGGACTACAAGAAGTTCTATCACACCCTTTATCCGATGCAGGACGACCCGTTGTTCTGGATTCATCTGAATGTAGACTTCCCATTCAATCTCACGGGTATTCTCTACTTCCCACGCATCAAGAGCAGCATCGACATGCAGCGCAACAAGATTCAGCTCTATTGCAACCAGGTCTTCGTCACCGACCAGGTAGAAGGCATTGTACCAGAATTCCTCACATTGCTTCATGGTGTACGAACAGTACGCTTACATTCAAAGGAAAAAGGCTATAGTGTAATTCTGTTAGACGGACAATTAGATGCTCCCTTGGTTGGACTCTTGGAACAGAAATTCGAAAAGAGCCGTTTCACCCGCGTCGACAGCGATGTGGTAGATCGTTTGATTCAGAAAGAAGATCGTAAGCAAACGGAGTTGAGCGAGGAGGAGGATAGCGCTGGCTTGAGTGGTGTGTTTAAGGCAAAGTTGCCTGCTATCGACAAGACCGAGTTCTACGTTGAAACGGCTTCTTTGGGCGAAAATGCTTCGCCTGTGCTGATTACGCAAAGCGAATATATGCGCCGAATGAAGGATATGAGCCGCTACCAGCAGGGTATGTCGTTCTATGGTGAAATGCGATATGTATAACTTGGTGCTCAATGCTGACCATCGCTTGATTAAGAATGTGCTCGACAATATGCACACTGCACTTGGCGAGGAACTGAAACCTGTCGAAAATGAACTCAAGGGATTGAAGGCCCGTCAGATGGCTATTGAGCAGAGTCAGAAGGATAAAAAGGCTGACGAATTGACGGCTGAGGATAAAAAACAGCTTGAAGACTGCAATGCTGACATTGAAAAGCAGGAGAACGTACGCCGTGATCTCTGGAAGAAATACAGTTCAGAAAATCCCGTAGTTGCTCAGTTGGTTGACTTGGCCTTGTTGCAGAATGGTTTGTTGAAGGGCGAAGCCTTGAATAGCTTTATTAAGCGTTCGGTTGATTTGATTTAGTAAATAAAAACCGTAAAAAAAGTAGAGTGGAGGTTTCCTCTTCTCTTTTAGAACAGGAACTTAAAAATGCTTTTGGTTCAACATGAAGGGTGTAGTTCCCGAATCTTATTGAACAAAGTGTTTTTTAAGTTCCTGTTTTAGTTTTTCTAAAATGTGATGTGATGAAATCAATAGTTTCTAAGCTCGTTTTTTCTGTACTATTCTCAGCTATGGCATTGCCTGTTGTAGGGGGCGTAACTTCGTGCCATTCACTTCTTTGGGTGGTGAAGTGAATAGAACCAGTGTATCGCCAGACAATGTGCTGCAGCATTTGTGTGTATACCGCTAAAGATTCAGTAAAGGTGGTGCGGCTACTTCAGCAGAAAGTGTTGGGAAATGAAGTGCTTTTTTATGCCCGCCAATTTAAAGGTTTGCCCTATGTGGCATCAACACTCGAAGTGTCTGATCCTGAAAAATTGGTGGTTAATTTAAGAGGTTTGGACTGTACGACACTGGTTGAAACAGTGTTGGCTTTGAGCATGACAAAACGGCAGGGTAGTGACAGCTTTTCCGATTACTGCCGTAATTTGATGAAATTACGCTATTGGAATGGTAAGATGGATGGTTATTTGTCGCGTTTGCACTATTTTACCTGGTGGATGCATAATAACATAGACAAAGGTATCATCAAGGAAGTGTCTGATAGCAAATATTGTACGTCACCTTTACGAGTGAATAATTACTATATGTCGAAGCATTCCGAAAAATATAAATTTCTTAAAGGGAATGCCCGTCGAATTGCGCGAATTGCGCAGCTTGAAAAACAGTATAACGGAAATGACGGTACTTATTTTCCGAGGCAAAAACGGGGTATTCGCGCAAGTACTTAGGATTCATTCATGATGGTGATTTGGTGGCTATTGTTACCCGAAAAGCTGGTCTGGATTACTCACACTTAGGATTCGCGGTGTGGGGAAATGATGGTAAGCTGCATTTGCTGAATGCTTCGTCGTTGCATCATAAGGTGGTTGAAGAACCCAAAACGCTGCAGCAATATTTATATAATCAAAAATCAGCTGTTGGTATAAGGGTGTTCAGACTGCTTCACTAATAAGTTGCATACTGTTTTGTATTTGCTTTGCCCATTAGGTTGCACCTTGGCAGCACGCTTGTTAAGTGAATTTATCGCGCTGCTTCGGTTAGCATTGATTTTCTATCGAATGATTTCTACATATATAAAAAGCCTCCCTCGAACATTCGTTCTGATGAACGGATTATCGGGGGAGGCCTTTTGCTGATTGTTAGTCAAGAATTACATGAGTATTAAAGTTCAGTCATGAGCGAAGGTGTTCGGCGGGCAAGCACTTCTACTTTAATACCATCGTTTGTGTTTACGTTTAATCCAATTTCAGTTAATGCAGCAGTTGACGCTTCAAGAGCTATGCGTGGAATATTGTTCTCGGCACTTAAATGGCAGAGCCATATATGCTTTTGTGAGTTGAGCGTTGATGTGTTGAGCCAGGAATTGTGCCGTTTGCCTGTTGCTGACGTGTCCGTATCCGCTGCTGATGCGCTTTTGAAGTCTGAGTGGATAGCGTCCGCAAGCTAGCATTCGTTCGTCGTAGTTCGATTCAATTATCAGATGTGTAGCTTGCTTTATAATGTCGGGCATTTCATCTGTGAAATGGCCAATGTCTGTCATTAACACCAAACATTTGTTATCGGCCTTTATGATGTAGCCATTATTTTCAGCACTGTCGTGAGGTACTGCAAATGAAGTTATTTGAAAAGGTCCGAGCGCAAATGTTTCGCCATGATTGATGATATGTTGTAAATCGGTAGGAACCTTCTTCGAAACAAAATGGTTAAGTTGTATGGAGTGGTGTACTTTCTCAGATGTGTACACAGGAACGCGAAAAGCTTGTGAGAGTACACCCACGGCTTTTACATGGTCGGTATGGTCGTGAGTAACGAGCATGGCGTTAATTTCAGCCAGCTTGATGCCATAGTCGGAGCAATGTTTCTTGAAGGCACGAATGCCTATGCCAAGGTCGATGATTATGCCGTATCCGTCGCAGTTCAGATAATAGCAGTTTCCGCTGCTTCCGGATGATAATGAGATGAATTTGAGCATATTGACAAATGTGTGTTTTGCGATGCACCCATCATTTTAGTCGTACTGCCTGATAAAAGAATGACTTTGCATTTAATCAGACCGTATGGTGCATGCAATAGAAATAAGCTGTTTTAGAGGGTATGTACCCTTTTGTTTGAGTTAAATAATTAGTGGGTTAAAACGGCAGGCCAACAGCGAAATGCAGGGTGAAATCGCGGTCGAAGTCAGGTTTTGAAATAGGGTAGTGTAATCTGCCGGATGGTACTGCAGGATTGATGGCTTTCATACCTCCGTCCAAACGGAGAATGAAATAGTCAAAATTCAATCGAACCCCTATGCCATAGGAAACGGCAATCTGCTTGTAGAATTCGTTGAACTTGAACAAAGCTCCTTCCATGTCGGGATAGGAACGTGTGTTCCATATATTTCCGGCATCAATAAAGAAAGCACCATGGAGTTTCCAGAAAAGAAATGTTCTCCATTCCATACTTAAATCTAACTTCAGATTACCCGTTTGATTCACAAAGTTGATTTTACCATCTTTCCCTTTGTATGAACCCGGTCCTAAACCACGTACCTCCATCCTCGCACGCTATTGGCACCCCCCGAAAAATTGCGTTTTTCGTAGGGAAGTATGGTTGAGTTTCCATAAGGAATACCAATGCCTAAGGCTATGTGAAAAGCCAGTGAATTCTTTTCGCTGAGTACAACGCTTTTGGCGAAGTCGAAATCGAATTTGGCATATTGGGAATATTCAATGCCGAAAAGTTTATAAGAGCCTTTGGCACTTTTGTGTTGCTTTGCCATTTTTGAAATGCCGTAGAGCAGATTTCCGGCAAATTCAACATTCATTTTGACCTGAAACCCGTTGGTTTGATAGAGTCCGGTTGGCAGGTTGGCCGCATCACGCAGTGAATTGTAGGTAAAACTGTATCCGGTTCGCATGATAAACAAATTTTCATAGCTGTACCGAAGAACAGAGTAGTATGGATCGTCACCTTCAAGGTAATCTTTGCGGAAGGTATCGGAAATCCAAGGCATGTAGATGTAGTTCAACGAAATCAAGTCGTAACGATGTAGCCAGTTGGGCTTAGTTGCATTTTTCCAACGATAGGCCCATGTGCCGGTAAGTACGCGGCGATGAAATTCAGGCCTGTCTTGCATATCGTATAGAATCTGCGCTTCAGAAGAAGCTTTGAGTATGCGCTTTTTGTCAATGCTGATGAGCGGCATAAGCAGATTCGGAAATCGCAAATTAGCTTCGGCGCTAAACTCCAGAAAATTCTGGTTGGAATATCCTTCAAGTTCAGATATAGCCTCGTAAGCTCCACGTAACTTGAATGATAGCTGCTCAGAACCTTTGAACAAGTTGCGATTGCTGTAGGTAAGTGATACTGCAGCACCCAAGTCACCCGAGGTGTTGGTTCCTTCTACTTCAAGTCCGATACTGTGCGGTTTCTTACGATGTAAGCGGATGTCGCAGTCGAGTTTGTCGGGAAATTGAGGCACGGGGTTAATCTTAAGTGCAGTGTAACTGATAGCTGGCAATGCATTCAAATTTCCGTAGGTGGCTTGTACGTCTTGTTCATTGTATAAGCTATTTGCCCTAAATCCCATGTGAGTCAGGTAGGTGCGTTTGTTTAACCAGGGTTTACCGGTGTAAACAAATTGCAGAGAACGATAGGAAATGGTGTCACCATGCGATGTCTTTTTCCTGAGGGTCGTTTTCAAACAGTGTGATATTGCGGAAGCGCTGCTGTTTGTAAGCACGGAGAGAGTCAACACCAGCAGGCATCTGAAACCTCAGGGTAACGCCTACAGCTTTCGATCCGGCTATGGTGTCGATGTCGTAACTAATGTATTCTTTATTCAAAAGTAGTAACCACGATTGCGGGTGAGTTGATGACTCTGTCGCGTTCTGCTGAAAGCGTATTCAGGTTGAGAGCCATACCTTGTCGTAGAAAGGTTGATGCTGAATCTGCTAGAAATGAATGATATATTGTATCACTATCAAAGCTAAACTTTAAATGCTGAATATAAAACCGAACATCCAGGATGCATTTTTTGTAAGTGACCTGTGTTTTGTGTCTTTTGCGGGTGATGGTAGTGTCGGTATATGCGTGTAGGAAACCTTCGCTGCGCATACCTTGTGTCGAGGTTTTGGAGGCTTTGTTTTGTGAGTTCTTCGTCATAAATTACTGGTGCTTCGCCAATTTTTTTCAGAACTTTGGAAAAACCTTTGTTACCTTTAATTGAGTCTGCTTTTGACATGCAATATATACCCAGTGGTACTTTGACGAGTGTGAACCACTTAGCATTAGGTTCCCTGACGAATAAAACCTCTATAATTGCTTGGCTTAATGTATTTGCTGTCGGTTTTAATGTCAACCTCAGATAAGACGGACTGTCCTTCGAGCAAAAACTTTTCGCTGCTGCAAGCATTTAATACGCTTAGGGATAGTATTGACACGAATAAGCGCACATAATTAACTATGCGCGCGGTATTGAATAATAGATAGTGTTTTTTTTGCTTATTATGGTACATACGAGTGCAAAGTTAGTGTAAACCTTATGCCAAACAAAAGGAAAATGGTATTTTCTTCTAATGAATATCGGCATTTTTTATGACTGCCCATCTTAGGTTATTATGTAGTTTATCTGCAGTCTTTGTTGATATTTATTGCGGTTCATAGAGGAATGTTTGGGTTGTAAGCATTGAATTTATAATGTATATGCGGATTTATAATATTGAAAATCAATGATAATATGATTAATTGTTGATGTTTTACTCTAGTTAAGGTTGCGGGTGTTGAGTGTGTGAGTGCAATATTGTTGGAGCGTGATAAAAAATATACATAAATAGTTTGGTTTGTCGAAATATTACTATATTTGCAGTAGCGATTATGCACTTAGTTTCAGTGGTTTGCAGAAAACACCTGTACTTTCTGAAGACCATACAAGGGCGTTTCGCATTTCATTAAGTGGATGATATGATGTTTTTATCTACCAGTGAATAACTTTTTAAAAATAAGCGGCAGTAGCTCAGTTGGTAGAGCATTGGCTTCCCAAGCCAAGGGTCGCGGGTTCGAACCCCGTTTGCCGCTCAGAAATGTATAATTGATTGTAATGCCATGGCTATAATTCTATTAGCTATATTGCTTATCGGCCTTTTGTTGATTGCGACTGAGCCACTGAACCATATAAATAAGGCTGCAGTGGCAATATTTGCTGGTGTATGTTGTTGGCTTTTATATATAGCCAATGGAATTCAGTTTGTTGCAGCTGAGCATCCAATCGATTTTTTGAATTTCCTTTCAACTTACGGTATAAGTGCCAATTCTGTGAAGGCATTTATAGCGCAACATATATTTGTAAATTATATTGCACAATGCGCTAGTATATTTTTATTTTTGCTTGCAACTACATGTATCGTTGAAGTACTTAGTAATAATGGTTGTTTCGATTTTATTGCCGAATGGTTGCGTACGCGCAATCCCAAAAAATTACTGTGGGTACTTGCTTTGATAACCTTTGTGTTGTCAGCAAATCTTGATAATTTAGCTACAGTTGTGTTGCTGTTTACAATAGTTCATCCCTTGTTACAGTCTGATTACTTGCGTCGTATATATTGTACTGTCATTATATTGGCTGCTAATTTAGGCGGTTCCATAAGTGTAATCGGTGATATAACTTCACTTAAGTTGTGGACTGATGGATTGGTGAGTCCAACAGTTTATTTCTTGACTTTGTTCTTGCCCATATCCGCGTCGTTGGCTGTTGTGTTGCTTTTGCTTCAGCGCAATTTGCCTAATCGAATACAGTTCGCTACAACAAAACTACCATATCGTGGTGATGATACACTTTTGTCACGACCGCAGCGTTTGCTGATGCTGTTTGTTGGAATCGGCGGTTTGTGGTTTATACCAACTTTTCATAGGCTAACTCTGATGCCTCCATTTGTGGGTGCTTTGTGTGTATTGGCTCTGCTTTGGATTGTCAACGAAATATGCAATAGACAATTATTGGGAAGCGATCAAATGGTTGGCAGACGCTTGCCGATGGCTTTGCAATATGCTAATTTGCAAAATGTGCTGTTTTTCGTAGGGCTGTTGCTGATGTTTGGGGCCTTGAAAGAAACTGGCTTATTGTTGGATTTATTTAATTGGTTGGCCCAAAATATTAGTAACTTGTATGTACTGAATGGTGCGTTCACAGTAATTGCTGCTTTCCTGGGTAATATTCCAACCTTGATTGCAGGTGTTAGTATCTTTAATCAGTCTGATGCAGCCGTTTTGCCGGATGTGGTGCGGGCTGAAAGCGATTTCTGGCCATTGCTGAGCTATGTAACAGCATTGGGTGGTTCGTTACTTTCAACAGGAACACTGGCTGGCATTTTGCTTATGCGAATGGAGGGTGTTAGTTTTGGTTGGTATTTCCGGCATATTACCCCTAAGATATTTGTTGGTTTTTTTGTCGGAATTCTTGTGTTTGTTGCACAGTCAATCTTGATGTAAAGAATTTTCTTATAAAAATAATTACACGAAATATTTCAATCTTCAAAAAGGTAAGAATATGGGTAAAATTAGATGTGTCGGCATTCTTACATCGGGTGGTGATGCTCCCGGCATGAATGCAGCAATCCGTGCTGTGACCAGAAGTGGTATTTGCAATGGTTATAAAATTAAGGGTATTTATCGCGGCTTTGATGGACTCATAAATGATGAAGTCAAGAACTTTACGACCGAGGACGTCAGTAATATTATACAAACGGGTGGTACTATATTGCGTACTGCACGTTCAAAAGAATTCCAGACACCTGCCGGTCGGAAAAAAGCGTATGAGACATTAAAGAAAGAGTCGATAGATGCTTTGATTGTTATTGGCGGTAATGGCTCGCTGACAGGTGCAATGAAATTGGCAGAAGAATACGATTTTCCTTGTATCGGTTTGCCTGGTACTATTGATAACGACTTGTATGGCACGGACAACACGATTGGTTACGACACTACCTTAAATACAATTACTGAATGTGTTGATAAAATTCGTGATACCGCTACATCACATGAACGTATTTTCTTTGTTGAAGTGATGGGACGCGATGCTGGATTCTTGGCGCAGAATAGTGCGATTGCTGCCGGTGCAGAAGCTGCAATCATTCCGGAAGATACTACGGGCAGCGATCAGCTCATTGAATTCATGTCGCGTGGTATTCGTAAAAGTAAGAAGAGTTGTATCGTTATTGTCAGTGAAAGTCCTAAATGCGGTGCAATGTATTACGCTGACCGCGTAAATAAGGAGTATCCAAACTTCGATGTTCGTGTTTCTATTTTGGGACATTTACAACGCGGTGGTCGCCCTTCTGCTCGTGATAGAATTTTGGCCTCGCAGGTAGGTGTCGGTGCTATTGAAGCATTGGTACAGGGACAGAGAAATGTAATGGTAGGTGTGCGTAATAACGAGGTGGTATATGTGCCTTTTATTGATGCCATCGGCAAGCGTAAGAGCATGGATAAGAAACTTATTAAGGTACTTGATGAATTGAGTATTTAATAGATTCATTTTGTACTTAATGGTTGATGCTTATGCTTGATTATCGTGCTTAAATGCATAAGGTTCTTAATAAAAAGGGTCTTTTCAAGCAAAAATATCCATAGAAATACCAATAATTTTGTAACTTTGCGCTAATAAATAGGTGTGTAAGCAATTATGCACATCAAAATTGCAATGAATTTAACCGAATATAGCAATATATCAATGGAACACTCAAAAGAACTCATGAATCTTGCAGCTGATAACATACGTATATTGGCAGCAAGTATGGTTGAACGCGCAAAAATCGGGACACCCAGGTGGTGCAATGGGCGGTGCAGACTTTATCAACGTGCTCTATTCCGAATTCTTGACCTTTGACCCCGATGAACCTACATGGCGTTGCCGCGATCGCTTCTTCCTGGATCCTGGCCACATGTCACCGATGCTATATTCACAATTAGCCCTCATTGGAAACTTTAGCATCGAGGACTTAAAACAATTCCGTCAGTGGGGATCGCCAACTCCCGGACACCCTGAAGTTTGTCCGGAAAGAGGTATCGAAAATACCAGCGGCCCCTTAGGACAGGGACATACCTATGCTGTGGGTGCTGCAATTGCTGCTAAGGCTTTGTATGCACGTACGGGAAATCCGGGTTTTGACAAAGAAAAGATTTATGCCTATATCTCGGATGGCGGTATTCAGAAGAAATTTCACAAGGTGCCGGACGCATTGCTGGTCACTTGGGCTTGAATAACTTGATTATGTTCTTTGATGCCAACGAAATTCAGTTGTCAACCGAAACGGCTACTGTTATTTCTGAGGATACAGGAATGAAGTATCGTTCTTGGAATTGGAATGTAATTGAGATTGACGGCAATGACTGTGAACAGATTCGTGCTGCCTTGAAGGAGGCTCAACGTGAAGAAAGCCGTCCTACGCTTATTATTGGTCACTGCGTAATGGGTAAGGGCTGTCGTAAGGCTGACAATACGTCTTATGAACGTGATTGTAAAACGCATGGTGCTCCCTTTAGGCGGTGATGCTTACGTGAATACGATTAAAAACTTGGGCGCTGATCCTGAGAATCCTTTTGTGATTCGAGACGAAGTAGCTCAAATGTATGAAGAACGTAAGCAGGATTTGCGTAAAATTGTTGCTGAACGTAAGGCTGAAGAAAAAAGGCTTGGGCTGAAGCAAATGCTGATAAGGCTGCTTTTGCTTGACGACTGGATGGCAGGTAAATTACCGCAAATTCCTTTGGGATACAATCGAACAGAAACCTAATTCGCCTACTCGTAACGGATCGGCTAATTGCTTGGCTCTGTTGTCACAGTATGTTCCCAATATGATTGTATCATCGGCAGACTTGTGTAACTCAGACAAAACCGATGGTTTCTTGAAGCATGCGACAGAAATTAGTCGTACGAATTTTGCAGGTGGTTTCTTGCAGGCTGGTGTATCAGAACTTACCATGGCATGTGTATGTATTGGTATCATGTTGCATGGCGGTATGATTACGGCTATGGGTACGTTCTTCGTATTCTCTGACTATATGAAACCGGCAATCCGTATGGCTGCTTTGATGGAAGTTCCTGTGAAGTTCGTTTGGACGCATGACGCTTTCCGCGTGGGAGAAGATGGTCCTACTCATGAACCCGTGGAGCAGGAAGCTCAAATCCGTCTCATGGAGAAACTTAAGAATCACAGCGGCAATGATAGTGTGCGTGTGTTCCGTCCTTGCGATGTACATGCAGTTACTGCTTGTTGGAAAAATGGCCATGGAAAATATGAGTACTCCTACGGCATTGATTTTTAGCAGACAGAATGTTAACGATTTACCTGCAGGTACTAATTATAAAGAAGGTGTCGCTCATGGCGCTTATGCAGTTATTCAAGAAGAAAATCCTCGATGTAATTCTGATTGCTTCAGTGATCTGAAGTTAGCACACTTGCAGAAACTGCTACTTTGTTGAAGCAAGATGGGATTAAGGCTAGAGTCGTTAGCTGCCCCAGCGAAGGACTTTTCCGTCGTCAAAGCAAAGAATATCAAGAAGGTCTTTTTTGCCCAAGAATGCTAAGATTTTCGGTTTGACGGCTGGTCTTCCTGTTACTTTTGAAGGACTTGTTGGCGGTAACGGTAAAGTTTACGGACTTGAAAGCTTTGGTTTCAGTGCTCCCTATAAGGTGCTGGATGAGAAGTTGGGTTATACGCCACAGAATATCCACAATGAGGTTGTTAAATTCCTCAATGAATAAGTTTTATTGATAATGCAAACAATAGGATTGGCTAGCGATCACGCTGGTTTTGAATTAAAACAGTTTGTTAAGCAATATCTGGAAGAAAAGCATATTCCTTTTAAGGATTATGGCACATATTCTACAGACAGTTGTGACTATCCTGACTTCGCTCATGCTTTAGCTAATGGTATGAAGGAAGGTGAAGTTGGTCAAGGTATTGCTATTTGCGGAAGCGGTGAAGGAATTTCCATGACGCTCAATAAGCATCAGCATGTTAGAGCAGCTCTTGTCTGGATTCCCTGAAATAGCTCACATGACGCGTTTGCATAATGATGCAAATGTTTTGGTAATGCCCGGTAGATATATCGATACCGAAACAGCTCGCAACATTATGGATGAGTTTTTTCGGAACTGAATTTGAAGGTGGCAGACACATCCGTCGAGTCGAAAAAATTCCGGTAACGAAAGACTAACTAATTTCTTTAAAAATGATTTTGATAAGTAACTAGGGTTTTGGTACTCAATGTTTTCTTGTCAAAATCATTTGTCATGTCAAAAATCAGTTGAATTCTAGTGAAAATACATGATAAAATTTCTCTAAATCAACTGGAAATTATATCTTTGCATCCGTTTTAATGAGCATCAATAGTCCGCATCAAAAATGTAATAGGATAAATGTTAGCATGTAACAATCTTTAGATTAGGATGAGGGCTGCTAAAGACGAGACTTCAAAGGAACAACATAACTACTAAGCTGACATGACTAAAATTGAAATCATCAAGTCTGTTGTAAAACAAACTGGTGTTGATAAAGAAATTGTAGCCAAGGTTATCGATGCGTATGCAAGTACAATAAAGTCTGCACTTATCGGCGGAAATACTGTTAACTTCAGAAACTTCGGTACCTTTTATCTAAAGCATAGAGCGGCTAAGACGGCTAGAAATATTACTAAAAATACAACGATTATTATTCCTGAACATAACATCGCAGCTTTTAAGCCTGCTAAGGAATTTGCCGAAGCTGTATTCGAAAAAGCCGTTCACAACAATCTGAAGACTAATCAGATTACCTTTTAAGAATTTCTATACAACTAACATAATTAACCATAAAACGTAATAGGTATGCCTAACGGAAAAAAGAAAAAAAGACACAAGATGTCTACTCACAAGCGTAAAAAAAGACTGCGTAAGAATCGTCATAAGAGCAAATAGTCTCGATGACTCCTTCATAAGTCTTTAATGACAAACGGGTAAACGAGCTATACGATTGTCTCATATAGAGCCTTCAACTCGTTTACTCGTTTTAATTTATTATCTAGCTTCTTGGAAGTTATCTTCCATCAGTAGTTCGTTAAAAATTCGCCAAGCCTAAGCGGCTCTGGCAGTAAATAAAATGAGTTCTTTGAAAAAGTTTGTCAATAACTTGCGGGTCTGGGCTAATCCCAAACACGCAAATAAATCGTTCAAGCATATAAGCATTGTGTATGAATGACTTGCAGGAGGATATGGAATAGGCTATTCCGAGCCTCTTACATGCCGCCTTGGCCAAGTTGACAGCAGCAAGCGATGCATTGAAGTGAAAATCCAATTTTCTGAAGTCGGTTGACTGACAGTGGTGATTCCTGCATGCTGCTTTCCATCTCTAAAGCAAAACTCCAGCTGAAACCTGGTTCTGTAATAATCCAGCACCTCGCGTCCATCCATGGAATCGTCTGTAGAGAAATAAAGCTGCCACTTGTCAGTCCTCCCGTCCATCGGATACCAGATGGCCAAGGAAACATACCTTTTGAGAGCTTTTGCATATACCCTCAATCCGTATAGCTTTCCCTTGTTCACCTTGTATTCCTTGCACCGGGTCAGATCCAGATTGGCAAAGTCAATCCTACCGTCAAACCACTTGGGATGGCCACGTTTTCCTGTTTTCTGTTCCAATGTCGGATAGTACAGGATTACGTCATTCCGAAAGCGGCTGATGACATGGAAATCGTTCTCACACATAGGCGTTATGAAAGTTTCCTTGGAAAAGAATGCGTCTGCAACCACCGTTCTGGATATGCTCTGTATCTTGTCTTTTCTACTGATAAGATAACTGCTGTACCAGTCAACGAGGTTCTTGTCCATATTATCCAAGGTCTTACAATCCGGCGTCTGAATGGAACCTAAAGTCATGCATTCATGGTTGTCGATGTCAATGACACTGATGCCCATGATTTCCAATCCACGCTTGTACTCTCCTGCACAACCAGACCAGAAGTAGCCTATCCAAGGTGTCTTCTTGCGATTTGGGGATATAGGAAGGATCGATGGCGATGGCTTTTCTTTTGCCTGTGAGATACTTGCTGATGATAGAGCCGTTGAACGCAAACCAATCGAAAGTTTCATGCTCAAAAAGGTTACGATAAGTCTGTTCTGAGAAACAGCCATATCTGCCCAATTGAAGGAAGTTTATACGATCTGGGATGGCCATGAATAATTTCATGGTGTCCATGAACGCTTTTTTTCAAAAGGTTTGTGTATATTAGCAACTGATTTGAGGGCCGACAGGCACTCGGATTGGTATTGCATAAGGAGTGTTTCTTTAGTCATAATCAGAAGAGTTCAGAGACTTCTAATTTACTAAAACCAACGAATTATGCAATGCTTTTTATCTTTGTTATCAGCAGATTAGCACATTTTTTTTCAGCACATTTCTTCATGCGTAACCATTCGTTTTGACAACATTTCAATGACCTCTTTAGTGTTTTCGAACCGACTTTTGCCGGTTCTATGGTTTAACTTTTTAATTTTTCGGTAAAAATTTACCGAAGTATTGTTCCATTAAAAAGCAACTCAAATAAAAGTATACATGACAAGCGAAGTTATTGTAGATGTAACAGCAACAGATATTTCGATCGCCCTGCTCGAGGATAAACGACTCGTAGAATATCAGCGTGAAGGTCGTACAGAACATTTTTCTGTTGGAAACATCTACTTGGCAAAAGTTCGGAAACTGATGCCAGGACTCAATGCTTGCTTCATTAATGTTGGATTTGAACGCGATGCCTTTCTGCATTATTTGGATTTAGGTACGCACTACCATTCTCTGGACAAATACTTACAACTTGTCAATGCCGGAAAACAGAATGTTACTCCAGATAAAGTAAATAACCAACCGGAATTAGACAAAGACGGAAGTATCCAGAATACTTTAAAGGTAGGTCAAGAAATCTTGGTTCAAATTGTAAAGGAACCTATAAATACCAAAGGTCCTCGCCTTACATCAGAAATTTCGTTCGCCGGTCGCTATTTGGTTCTTATACCTTTTAGTGATAAAGTTTCTGTTTCTTCGAAAATTAAATCAAACACTGAGAGAGCCCGACTCAAACAACTTATTCAAAGTATTAAGCCCAAAGGATTTGGTGTGATAATACGTACAGTTGCAGAAAAAAAACGCGTGGCAGAACTCGATACGGAGCTTAAAATACTTTTTAGCCGTTGGGAGAATGCTGTACAAAAAATTAAACAGGCGCGTGCGCAAAATTATAAATTGCCGCTAACTGTTTACGAGGAAACAGGAAGAACTGTCGCTTTGCTTAGAGACTTGTTTAATCCTTCATATGAGAATATTTACGTAAATGACCCTAACATTTTTCAAGAAGTTCGGGATTATGTAACTCTTATTGCTCCAGAGTGTAAGGATATTGTCAAACTTTACAAGGGAAATGTACCCATATTTGACAACTTTTCTGTAACAAAGCAAATAAAGACATCGCTAGGCAGAACCGTTACTTATAAACACGGTGCTTACTTAATTATAGAACAAACGGAAGCTCTTCATGTAGTAGATGTGAATAGTGGCAATCGTTCTAAAAGCCCGGAGGGACAAGAAGTAAATGCTTTGGATGTAAATTTAGGTGCAGCGGATGAACTTGCTCGACAACTCAGGTTAAGAGATATGGGAGGTATAATTGTCGTCGATTTTATTGACATGAATCTTCCTGAAAAACAGACAGAAGTTGTACGAGCGAATGGTTGAAAATATGAGAAAGGATAGGGCTCGTCATACGATTTTGCCTCTCTCAAAATTCGGCCTTATGCAAATAACGCGCCAGCGCGTTCGACCGGCTATGGATGTTAATGTCGATGAAACTTGTCCAACTTGTGGTGGAACTGGTAAAATTAAGCCAAGTATCCTCTTTACAGATGCATTGGAATATAAAATCGATATGCTTGTAAATAAATTGGGTATCCGAAAATTTTATTTGCATGTTCATCCCTTTGTAGCTGCCTATCTGAATCAAGGTTTCTTTTCAATTAAAAGAAGATGGCAAATGAAATATGGCTTTGGAGTTAAAATTATTGCCAATCAAAATTTGCCTTACTTGAGTTATGAGTTCCTTTGATATTCATGGTGAAGAAATCTCAATGAAACATTCTAACGACATGAAGTGAAGTAATAATTGAATTGTATGAAAGTGTTTTTAATCTGATAATTATTTCTGATATATCAACGCCGTTATAAATGGCATTAGGAATTATCGTTTTGAACATTTAGTTTTTCAATTAGTAAATATAAAGGAGGCTGTATCAATCGAGGGTACAGTCTCCTTTATGAGTAATTTTGTGTATAGACATGTATATTGATATAGTATATATGATATTTATTCGGGTATTATTCTTTTCCCCTTTTTGTTGATGTAGTACCATTCGTCACTATTCCAATAGTGGTATTCTCCGCCCGAACCCGGCACTTCTTTCATCGTTCCTTTTTCGGTTACTTTTGCCTTGCCATTTTTGAAAGGGAAGCCGAAAGCGAAACGGGGCTTAATAACTGTTTTTCCACTTTCATCCGCATATCCTATGCGCCCTCTTTGATCTACGATACGATACATCCCTTCGCTGACATAGTCGCTGCCGTTGTCACATTGAAACATGTTGTAGTGTTTTATAGAACTGCAACTGGATAAAACGATTAATGCAATTATTAGAATTTTACTCATGACATTATTTTCAGATTTCTCTGCAAAAATAATGTTTTATCATAGATTTGGACTCTTCTTTGCACTGTTTTTAGGTATAAAGCAGGGATTATGTGAACTGAAAACATTATTTTTGTGTTCGGAATCCTTTTCTTTTATGAGTATGACAGTTACCGATATATACGAAATGATGAACAGCAAAGCCGGGGCATTTTTCGAATGGTTACAGACTCACCCTAAATACGGGCTGTTGTTTTGTGTTGAGTTGTTGGTACTATGGCTCGTAGGCTTGCTGTTGCGTTGGGACTGGGCGTATCATTGGCAGTTCAATGGCAAACTATGGTTCTTTGACGATTGCAAGCCTGAAACACGTCGACGAATTAAGATAGTGTTGGTCAGCCTTCTAATTATCCTCATGTTGATTGATTTCTTTGTATGGAAGTGAGAGCATGGATAAGAACAAACGCAAATTCAGGTTCTGTTTCATCGACTATATGTGGTATGTAGCCGAGATTTGGTACGAAAGGGAGCATACTCATTTTAACGGGAATATGCTGTTATTCTTTTGCTGGCTTTTTCCCATACTCATGCCACTTGGAATACCGCTGCTATCTCACTTTTTCGGTTGGGGCGTTGGTTTATTCATACTCATATTTCTCTGTTCTCTTCCCGACTTGTTCTGTCTGTTCCGCTACACAGCCGGACGTCGTGAAGCACTCTGTGAACATTACGGAAAGATGAAACATCCCGGCAGAAAGCTTGCCAAAATAGTCCTTGTTGCCATCGCCCTGGCCATTGCGAACTTTGCCCTGATGTTTCACTTCGGATTTATACATAGGGCATGACAAGACTTGCCACTACCGCCACTGCAATGACAACGGCATAGTACACCACTATTGCTTTTTTCCAATATTGAGGACGCAAATCAAGTTCTTCCCGAATTTCCATTCTCCAATTAGCGGATTTGAGCTGATAGCCAGAGGTACACCATGCTGCGACAACCGCACATCCGATTAGGAAGGTGATAATTATTTTCTGACTGTTGTTCGGTTCGCCTTTTAAAGAAAGCAATGCCACTAAAATTAGTGAGAGATAGGGAAGTTCGATTATTCCGCCAGCCCGGCGCTCCACCCAATTATGTACTCCTTTCCTTCGCAGTATATCGTAGGCATGGATGTATGCGGTTTTATGTATCATCGCAATCAGGCGAAATAAATGAGGTCTTCTTGTTTGGGTTCTTCTCATACTTTTGCAATTTTAAAAAATCCGTATCTTCCGTCCATTCCAAAGAGTCCACTGGACAAAGTTCGGCATTTCTTACCTCGTACCACCCAGTTAGCAGTACCCTTATGCTGTCCGGTGTATATCCCTTGACCCATGTACATTCGACAAACTTGCGGCTGTCGTCTTGGATTTCATCAAAAGTGGCATAGCTTAGCAATCTTTTACGGAACTCTCCTCCCATATCTTCCTCCCTTACCTGCATGACATAGACCGGTTGCCCGTAGCGGGATGTGCGACTGTCCTGATTGATCAGATATTGCAAGGCTTCGCTGGGTACTTCCTGACGGGCTCCTACCGTGATATGCAGCGCAAGGTAATCCCTCCACCTTTGCGGAACTTCCGTCCGTGTGTTCTCCACCGGCTCCGCCTTGCGCCCGTCTATCCGCATCAGTGTGCTTGGCAACAGGTACATTTCGGCAATCATCAGAAAGCCGAGGGAGAACAGGAAGAAGTAACATCTGAAGGGGCTGAACCTGCGTCCCTCATAGTGCTGCATGACCGCTTCCCTTCGTGAAAACGGGTATATCCGACCATTCGATAGATAGTGGAGAATTGCGACGATTCCGGCTATCATGGCGACTGTAAACCACTCAAATACCGTGGAGTCGAAAAGGAAATGAGCGGTTGTAAGGAAGATCGGCTCATAGATAAATATAATGCTGCAAAGCATCAGCATGGACTCCCCGTCGGGGCGTCTTGGCTCACCCTTGTAATGCCTCTGTGCCATTTCTCCCAACCAGAACAGGTAGTCGAAAAGTAGTATTTCCGTTTTTTAGATGGCTGTTCTCTCATGTGATTGTTGTCATTTTAATAAGTCGTGCAATATATAACCACTAAAATGATGATTAAAATGGCCATAAACACACCTTTCCAGAAGCGGTATGTCCTTTCTCCGAGCGTATCTACCAGTTCCCAACCGACAGAAGTGCGGGGTTCCCAAGCCCATTTCCAGTTGAGTATAATGCCCAAAAGTACGAAGAGGAATGCCCCGATGAATATCAAGAAGGCATACTGCGGATGTTCGCCTAGCCATCTGTCTATTTTCTCCGACACATTATCCATATCAAGGCACTATTTCATAAACTGTTCGTTCGTTGTTCCTGAAAATGGTCTGCTCAATTTGTTTTCCGACCTTCACGATACTGTCTATGTCTGCATTGACTTTCAGGCTAAGGACGGGAGCATATTTCAGATGTCTGTAATCGACCGGAGTATTGTTATAAGTTGTTTCGACAATAGGATAATTATGTTCCTTTGCGAACTGTTTCAGTGAATCCAGATAAGGAAGCTGTTCCTTGCTCATGGCTTCAAAATCAATGTAGAATTTCCCGTTTTCCTGCATGAAGTAGATGCAGTCCGTACCATTTCCGCAAATACCTGTAAAGTCAAACTGAGTCCGTCCGGCTTGTACGTTTCTCAATATTTCAGGCAGTTTGTCGATGGTAATGCGTGCGGCTCCCGGAACGGCAATCCCGACGCTTTGCAACTGGGAGGCTTGTTTGCCTGTATTTCTGCATCCCTGAAGCTCCAAGAGCAAGCAGTCCTAATGCTAAAATCTTAGTATTCATGTGTAATATGATTTAATGTTATCCTTGCGTATCTTTTAATCGTCAAAAAATTTCAAAAGGCATGGCTGACAGCATACCCTGCTAGCCATGCCAGCGTGTAAAATACATTTTTTTGTGGCACGTTTACCAGATGTATATATCCGTCTTCTTTCGTTCTTATTATGCTTCCCATGGAAAACGTACCCATGGTGAATTGGGCTTTGTGAGCATATCTTCGGCAAGTCCACCCATATTGCAATCTCCATTCCACATGGTGCGTCCCAACATATAGCTGTTGGCAAACTCTTTCCATGAACTGAACCCTGCGGATTTTGCCATGACATAGGCATGGTCAATACACTGCTGACATTCTTCCTGTGTCAAAAAACCTCTCTGTAAAGCTGCCCTTGCTACAAAGTTAAGTCTTCCTGCATCCCATGCCACAACTCCAAGGCGTGCAACATCATTCGAGGATGCAATGATTCCATTGTTGACTAAAATCTCGTATTGTGATTTTAGGTTGGAGAGTTGTTCTTGCGCCTTTTCAATCAACCCTTTTGCCCGTTCCATACCATCGGGAAGGTTTGCAAAATTAGGGTCATTCGCAATTTCATCCCGAATTATCTGCATCGCTTCATCATTATTTGAAGCGTTGTAGGCAGCAAAGACAAGTGGAAGGATATTTTGCGATGGGGTATTACTCAGATAATTCACTGTGTTTACGGCATCATCCCGGTCTTCAATTCCCCACCATTCTGACAGAATGATGGTAAGGCGAGATTCGTCAACATCCAGTTCCATATCATCTACATATCCTCCCTGTTGGTAGGCATATAATGCGCCAACGGCAATCTTTCGCACCTCATCAGCGTTGAGTGACGGATTTTCTTTTACACGGATTCCTTGTCGCACATGGCGGACAAGTTTAATGACTTTTCGAACTTTACTTATAATCAAGCAGGTAAAGAATACGACAAATACAACAGGAACGATGAATGTCATAATTCTCAGGTACACGGGCAACTGTGTAGGGTCCATTCCGAACAGACGGGCAAAATAATCGAAAAATTCCATATCTTAAGTATTTAAAACTATTGGTTGTAAAATCAATCAAGACATTGTTTTGAAGATGCTTTAATGGCTCTCTTTGATATTCTTTGATGCCCACATCCCGATATCCTGCTTGCTCAATGCCGCAGCCATCAGGGTCAGGGAATTTGTCAGGCGTACAGGCAAACGTGGGAACACCCAGACCGGCAAGATACTCGGCATTGCGCTTGTCGTAGCAGGGTGCCCCGTCATCGTTCAGCGCCGGAAGCACGATTAACTGCACACCGCTGGCCACGATGGAGGCGAAACGCTTGCGCATCTCTTTCTCGTCACCGCCTTCATAAAGGTCGGTCACCAGTACCAGCACGGTATCCTGCGGCCGTGTGATTACACCCTGACAGTAAGTCAGGGCTCTGGCTATGTCGGTTCCTCCGCCGAGCTGGACACCGAACAGCAGGTCAACCGGATCCTGCAGGTCATCGGTAAGGTCAACGACCGAAGTGTCGAACACCACCATACGCGTATTGACGGACGGCAGGGAGGCCAGTACCGAACCGAAGATGCCGGAATAGACGACAGAGGTTCCCATCGAACCGCTCTGGTCGAGACAGAGAATGATGTCCTTCAGAGCCTTGCATTTTCTGCCGTAGCCTATCCTGACTTCCGGAATGACGGTCTTGTACTGGGGTTGGTAGTTCTTCAGGTTCTTTAGGATGGTCGTCTTCCAGTCTATCTCGTTGTAACGGGGATTGCGCCTTCTCGCCGAACGGTTCAAAGCACCGGTGACAGCTTGTTGTGTAGGGGAGGAGAGTTTTCGCAGCAGGTCATCCACGACCTTGCGTACAACCTGACGGGCCATGTCCTTGTTCTTTTTCGGGAATGGCCCTGCCGAGTGACATCAGTGTAGCCACCAAATGCACGTCAGGGACAACCGTTGCCAGCATCTCCTTCTCGGTAAGCAGCGAGTCGATATGCAGACGCTTGATGGCATCCCTTTGGATGACCTGCACAACGGTCTGCGGGAAAAACTCCCGGATATCACCTAGCCAGCGGCTTACCTTCGGGGCCGACGAGCCGAGTCCGCCTCGGCGGTCACTGTCATAGACGGCTTCCAGCGAACTGTCAAGGCGCTGTTCCTCCACCGTCAGCGTTACGCCCGTCCCGTCAGCAGCGTTTCCGCCAAGAGCCATGCGCCATCTTTTTCAAATATTCTGTTTCCATGTTCTGTTCCTTATTTTATCCGATTCCCAGAAGTCTGCTAAGCAGAGGTATCACCTTGGATGCATCCCCGTCATTGCAGAAATGTTCTCCAATGGCGGTTCCGGTATCGGTTCCATTCAATTCGAATCCTTTGGCCTTCTCGCCGAGCTTGCGTCGCTCGGCCGTAGTGAAATTGCTGAATGTGCGTCTGATCACCGGCAGCAGTTCTATGAAATTCGCGTCGCTCAGGCTGCAGAGCCAGCCGTTCACGAGCTGCCACAGGTTGTCGTCCAGCAGCAGTACTGAACCTGATGCACGCAGAAATCCCTCAAACCAGTATGCCATGTCAGAAGGTGCATTGCCCACCGATGAATAGAAGCTCAAGGTGTCACGCATCTCTTCACGCGATATCCTGCCCTTGTCGTAAAGTATGCGTGCCGCATATCCGGAGAGCAGCGGATGCGCTCCCCGATGAATGGCGGATCTGCTGTACGAACCCATACCACATGCCGTTCAGCTCTTCGTCATCAAGCGTGGAGACGGCGTAATCGGTAGCCGACAGGTGTTCAAGAAGTTCTCCGGCTGCCTCTTCGTCGATGTTGATGCAGATGAGCAGACCTCCTGCGAGGATACGTGCCACCATAGCCCGGAGCATGTTGCCCACCTTGCTGAAATCCAGATTGCGGACATCGCCGTAACGAACGATGTTCACCAGGTCGGGAACTGCTTCCATCATCTCCACAATGTCTGTGGATGCTGCCGACAGACGGTCAAGACGGATGGTCATCGCTTCCACAAGCCCCGGAAGGTTGGTCGGAATGACCCGGTCAAGAAGTCCCGTCAGTTCGGGAATTCTGGTGATTCCGGTCATGCGGTCGGAGACGTACTTCTGCACGGCTTCCTCCACCGTATTGCCCCAGACCGCCCGTTCTATGATGCAGACAATCTGTTCCGGTCTGTGGTAAAGGCTCCATTTTTCCTTGAATGTACCCTTGCCGCTTGCGCTTTCAGGTTTGGCCCAGTCTATGTCAAGCAGGGCCAGGCGGTGGAAGAACAGACTGCGTTCCAAATCAGTTTCTTTGCGCAGGTCAAGTGTCATCTCCTTTATTTCTGCCGTGAAGGGGACGCGCAGTCGTTTCTGCAGCCGCTCCACGTCAATCAGGAGAGGGACTTTGGGTACCGCTTCCGGCACTTTGCCCAGCCGATTGCCCACGATGAGCGATTCGCGGATGAGTTGCAGCAGCATGTCGTCCCCGAAGCCCATAACAGTGGTTACCGCCTCGTTGTATTCTTCCAGCGTCGGGGCGGGCAATCCACGTAATGCGGCTGTCGTCTGCGCTAGACGAACGGTCTCAATGACGTGGGCCACCGAAATGTCCATATCCTTCTTCCTCAGAAGGGCCGCTATACGGCTGACCCACCAGGTGCCGTCATCTTCCGGATGATGCCACAGGTAATGGTACCATCCCGGAGCGTCTATACCAGCCCCGTAACCGCTGCGGAACGTAAGCCTGTCATACGTCCACGGGATCCATGTGCATTCCGCCTTTACCTTCGGGAGCCCTTTCAGCAGTTCGTTGTCGTCCTTCACCTTTGGCATATTCTCCAGTGCCGGGACATGCCATGCCCCGCAGATGACGGCGATGCGTTCGAAAGGTTCCTTCTGTGCCGCCCGTATCATGCGGCGCATCCACGCTTCACGGACAAGGTCCCTGCGGGAGGTGTGTTCCGGGAGGGCTTCTCGGAGTGCGGTCACAGCTTCTTTGACGGCCTCGAAGATGCCGTTGCCGTCCCTGCGCTGTTCTATGTTCATGTTCCACCACGATTCACCGTCGGGATAGCCGGCAGCTTCTGCCAGCAGGTCAAACGGGTCACCTGGGTGTTTAACGGCTTCATCATCCGTTTCTGCAGGTTCGCTGCCATCCTTCCTTTCCGCTTCAAAGGCAAGGGAGTGGGCAAGCGGGAGATCGAAGAAACGTAAAGCAACATTCTCCCGGAGCGCATAGCGCAAAGCCTGCCATTCCGGCGAGAAGTCGGCAAACGGATAGAATACGGCATTCTGCGGCGCATCGGGCTGATAGCCGAGCAGGGCTACCGGTGGTTCCATCTGTCCGTCGGCAATAAACGGCATGAGGGCTTCCGCTTCCATCGGTCCCTCAAGCAGGATAAGGTCGGGACGGATACGTTCCAACTCCTCCACGATGTTCCGACAGGAGCCAGGTCCGTGATGACGTATTCCTAATAGATGAATGTCTTTCATATTAGTCGATACCTAAATACATCAATCAAATCATGTCTCTCGAAGCTCTATAGATGTCTTTCCAGCCGTCGCGGTTTTTGACCACTGTTTCCATGTATTCCTGCCAAACCACTTTGTCCTGTACCGGGTCTTTCACCACGGCACCGAGGATACCTGAAACGAGGTCTTCGGCATGTATCTGTCCGTCGCCGAAATAGCCGGCCATAGCAAGGCCGTTGTTCACCACGGATATAGCTTCTGCAGTACTCAGTGTGCCGCTCGGACTCTTGAGCTTCGTCTTGCCGTCACCGGTGGCTCCCTGACGCAGTTCACGGAAAATGGTGACAACACGGCGGATTTCATCAAGGGCCGGTTTCTCTGCCGGCAGCTGCATCACTTTCTCGAAACTCTCCACGCGGCGGCGTACAATGTCAACTTCTTCTTCAAGCGTGTCGGGCAATGGGAGGATGACCGTGTTGAAACGGCGTTTCAGTGCGCTCGAAAGGTCGTTCACGCCCTTGTCCCTGTTGTTGGCCGTGGCTATGATGTTGAATCCGCGGATGGCCTGTACCTCTTTGTTCAGTTCGGGAATGGGCAGAGTCTTTTCGGAAAGGATGGTGATGAGCGTATCCTGCACGTCCGATCCGATGCGTGTAAGTTCCTCGATGCGCCCTGTTTTACCTTCCTGCATGGCCTTCATGATGGGTGTCTGCACCAAGGCTCCTTCACTCGGCCCCTCGGCGAGAAGACGGGCATAGTTCCAGCCGTAGCGGATGGCTTCTTCTCCCGTTCCGGCGGTTCCCTGTACTATCAGCGTTGAATCGCCGGATATGGCTGCCGCCATGTGCTCACTGACCCAGCTCTTGGCCGTACCGGGAAGGCCGTACAGAAGCAGCGCCCGGTCGGTGACAAGGGTGGCCACAGCAATCTCCATCAGTCGGCGGTTGCCTATATATTTCGGTGAAACTTCGAAACCGTTCTTCAGTGTTCCACCCATGAGGTAGGTGACTACGGATTGGGGTGACATCTCCCAGTTTTCAGGAATCGGGTTGGTCTCGTTCTTTTTCAGTTCATGAAGTTCTTCTGCGAACTGTTGCTCGGCATGTTGTCTCAGTAAAGTGCTCATATATGTATCAGTTTTTATTCGTTGAACAAAGTGTTTATTTCAGATTTCAAATCCATGAATTCAAGCATTTTTGAGCAGAATTCGTTCATGGACGGCGATGCCTGTGCAGAAGCATTGGCTTTGGCTTCAACCAGACTTCTGAGTTCGGCTGGTATGTGCAGGGCCAGCTGTTCTGCCAGATAGGCAGCATAATACAGGTATTCCTCTTTCAATATCTGGGTCAGGACGTTGCGTGAGAATTTGGGTCCCCACACTTCATCAATGTTTCCGTACCATGAATCGGGGATATAACCGAAATTCCGGACCGAGTCCGGCCAGCTTATTTCTTCCCGTTGTGAAGGAGTAAGTAGTGCCACGAGTTCCGGCTTGCGCAAATAGGAAGGGTCTTCCTTCAGGGTGTGGAAAGCCCAGAGCCCGTCCGAGAAGTTGAGTATCGGGTCTTCCAACTCCAGGAACTTCCTGAAAGGAGGATGCTTGGCGAATTTTCTCGCTGCCTCTTCCTTTCCGCAGCCATATACCTCGCACCAGAAGCTCAACGGCACCCGTTCGGCGAGTTGCCTCAGGATGAATTCGGAATCGCTCTCTTTCTTGTTGGAACTTACCTCGGACAGCCCCATGGCCTTCATCTCCGGGGTGTATCCGATCTCGTCGTATGACCATCCGGTAAGCATGTTGTGCCTGATATGTCCGCGCAGAAGTTCGCAGCAGCGCGTCACCATGGCTGAATCGGGAATCATGCACAGAAGTTGCCGTGCCGTTTCCTTGACCATAGAGCTACGGTCCGACTCCAGCACTTCCTGTATGAAAGGTTCGTCGGTCTTGCTGATGTTTGTCCGGAGACATTCAAGCAGTTCGTTGCGCTGGTTAGCCGGTTCGCTTTTCCAGTCTTTCCGCAGCAGTTCGAGGGCTGCGGCAGGATCCTGCTGCCTGAATCTGGCAAGCATCTCCCTTACGCTCGCCGTGGGTGGCCGTATCCCAGAAATCGGTCTTTTCGCATTCCTCTCCGGCAAGGCCCATTTGCTTGGTCAGCCATAAGCCTCTGTTCCCGACGAGATTTTTCAGCAGCCTTCGTTCTTCAAACCGCAACGGGTTGTTGCGGTCATAGGCACGCCGGATAAGCGGCTGGAGGTATTCGGGTGAAATGATTTTTCCCGACCCCTGTGCCAGACGGTAGGCGTAGGCCAGCATATAGCGTGTGCTGTGGAGTCTGGAAAAGAGTTGGCTCCGGTCCTTGTCGAAATACGGCAGTTCCTCTTCTGGAGCTGTTTCCACGGGGACAATGCCTTCCGCTCCGGCCGGTTCCCATCCGGCACGCCTGTAGGCGAAGGCGGATGCGGCTGTCATATACAGGAACGCTTCCGTGTCTTCGGCTTTTTCGCGAATCCCGTCAACCAGTGTCTGAAGGGACTCGGGAAAGGCTCCGGGAGCGCATTCACGGTTGGCTGTTCCAAGCAGTGCAGCCTGTATGATAGGTTCAGTTACGTTCATCTCTCCAAGTATGATATTTTTTGTTGCACCAAATGGATTTCAGTTCCCATATATCCCCGTTTACAAGGATCAGCGCTGCGAACAGATTGCCGCCGGTAATGGCGAGGATGTCGATGTAGGTTTCCTCGGGCATCGCCACACAGACGGCATTGCCTGCGTTGTCCAGCATCGTGTAGTTTTTCCCGTTACGGGCAACCCTCACGGCATCCACAAGCAGGGGGACATCCTCGGAAAACGGATTCGTCAGCATGGCCGTGCGGTACACCGCGGCAGCCTGCTTCAGGTCAGGGCTGCACGCCGGCATAAAGCCTTCTTCCGCAAGTACGGATTCCCGGAACAATGCACGTCGGCATGTACCCGTGCCGTTGTAAAAGCATAGTGTCCCTTTATAGACACTGCCCGGAATCCAGTTCTCGGTGGAAAAGGTACCGGCAACGGCGAAACTCAGGTGTCTGGCGAAAAGCTCGCTTTCCTTTCCGTAAAACCAGTAGATGTCGGTGTTGACATCGTTGACTTTACGGACTGCTTGTGAAGGACGAGCCAACTGTCCGCCACCGGCTCTCCGGCAAGGACGTTGTTCTTGGACTGGGGATATCCGATTTGCGTGCGTATCTCGTCCTTCCATTCTTCGGAAAGACCGTCCATGTTCCTGTAGCTCTGCATGAGCAGGTACAGCCTGGACATGCTTTCCGTCGTCGGATTTCCAGTTTTCCGAGTCGAAGTCTATAGTCTCCATGGCTCTCAGTCTCCCCGCAAGTCCCGGTGCCTGGGCATCCACCATCCTCCGGGCCATGTTGTCAAACAGGGTATAGGCACGTTCCGGAACATTTAGGAATCCGTTGCGCACCAGGTCCTTCATCCATACCTCAAGGTCGGATATACCTCCCAGTACCTTCTGGTGACGTTTCTCCTGCCTCTTGGTCTGGGCCGCTTCATCCACTGGGGTTTCGCTTTTGGTTTTCTGTTCCTTCTTTTCGGCCTTCTCCGTTCTTTTGGCCAGCCATGCTGTCACCCATTCCGGCTCTTCCGCCTGCGTGAACTGGTCGCTGGCGGGCGTACAATAGCAACAGGCCAAGCCCATGCTTGCACGGGAATTTGCGGCTTGGGCAGGAACACTTGAACGCAATGTCATTCAAGTCTATCACCGTCTGGTAGGGATTCTTTCCGCTTCCCTAGGCAATGCCCCCAGACGGCACGTCCGCTGCATTCCCTCAGTACCCATTTGCTTAAAGTTGCCAGTCCTTTGCCGGCCTTTACCGATGAGTCGTCGGGAGCGAGCTGCAATATTTGTTCTTCTGTCAAGTTCAATGGCATACGCAACAAGTTAATTGGTCATTGATAAATCATTCCCTGTTTCCGGCTGCATATTCTCCCGTGTTGATGTCAAGTACGGGACGTTTGGGCTGTATCAGCGCGTCTTCGTATTGGCATTTCCACTGGATGCTGCGGTCCATATAACCGTCTTTGATTCCATCGACGGTTTCTCCCGAGTCTATTTCATTGCCGCTTGTAAGCAGATAGGAGGCCACGTTGTAGGCATGGTTCACTACCCAGTTCGGATCAAGTCCGCGGAAGTGGTACTGTAGGTCAGGCAGGAACAGCGTGTTCATCCCAAGTGTATCGACCAGCATGTCGTCGGAACCCTGAATCGTGAAGAAACGGACGTTTACGGCATAGCGGATGAACCGGTCAGGACCTTCTATCTGATTGCCGCGGATTTCCTCCGCCTCGAACAGTTTCCCACTGCCGCTGAAGAAGAACGCTTCGCAGGACGGGGAACAGTTCGGCGAGCGCTTCAAGGTAGTCCATTTCCAGGTTGGTGCGTTCCAGAGAAGACAGGCCGCGGGCAAGGAAGTCTGTAGCGAGCATACTGTACCGGCATTCCTCAAGGATCCGGTCACGGCTCTCCTGACAGTCCCACATCTGGCTCCGGGTGAAGTCGTCCACGGTCTTTCCGTCAAAGTCCATGCACGAAGTCATCAGGAACTGCACGGGTGCTTTCCCGTCCTCAAACTCCACCATGTGATCCAAAGCGGTGATGAAGACAGACTTGTCATCACCTTCGCGGCATTCTACATTGCCGAAATGCTTCCGGCATACATCGGCCACCCTCTGCGTGTCCGGGAATTCAACCGGTTCCTTGAACAGAAGGTTTATAAGTAAAGGTCCTCCGGGCTGCAGTTCCTTTGTATTTAGGTCTTGTTGAAATACTTGATTCATATTGAAATGCTTTTGATTGTGAAACGAATCGGTTAATCCCACCAGAAATACCATATTCTGGATTGACGCAACGTGTCGGCAAGACAACCTACGCTATCATAGTTCTGATCCATGTCGGGACAAAAAGCATATTGCTGTATCGCGACTTTGTTTGCACATTCTTTTGATACAGGTGTGGGAAGCTCGTATTCCAATTCGTCATGCGTCAGGACGCTTGGAACGGCACCATATTGCTCATACCAATACTTCGAAACAGCCATCAGTTCGGGAGTCGACGGACAATCATTCCAGCCACCAAAAGGCAGATAGGCAAAAATCTGCCAGGGTTCGCTAACGGGAATTCGGGCGAGAATCAATGGATAAGTCATGTTGGTTTCGGCATCCCAATAGCTGGAAAAGCGATGGTTATTGAATCCTCCTTGCATTTCTTCATCTTGCTCCTGATAATCTTCACCAGTCAAGTTTTCAAGAATGGATTTTCCATCGTTCGCCGGATTTTCCAACATTTCCTTACGATAGGCTTCTACTTCCTCCCAATTAAAGTCGTACGCATCGGCATCTTCACAGCTCGCATCTGAATTCTCAATCAAGCATTCCCATAATGTTTCATCCACTTTAATCAGAACAGGCACATAACCTTCCCTTACTCCCAAACGTTTGGCGTAACTATAGGCTGCCATAATGGGATCGTCATCGCGCATAGACGGAAAGTACGTACACTCGCAATAGGTAATCCATAAAGGCAGATGCCAGTTCTGAGGGCTTTGCTGTAGATTGGTCAATTTGCTGACCGTGCCAATTGGCAAACCGTCGGTCCATCAGCTGCGCCATCTGCTGGTAATACTCGTTGTCAAATGGGATGAACAGGTATGCCTCTTCCTTGAATTCGTCGGAATGATACCTTTCTGCTCCGAAATACTCTAAAGCATAGTTGTCAATGTCTCCCGGGAAGAAGGGATGATCATTCGCTCCATAATACCAGCCATAGTAGTAATCAGCAAAGGAACGCCCCTCTTTGTTAAACAAGGCTTTAGTCAAACTTCCGTTCAACTTTTCCTTGATAAACAAACGCAGGTCTACATTCGCAGCATTGTTTTTAACGCTATGAACCACATCGCCGTACTGCTTCAGAAAATCATCGCTCATCAGGTTGTTTTCCATGCACCATCGCAGATAGATGGCTACATGATTGTAAGCCGTGATAGGGTCTACACTCAACTCTTTCTCTTCTATTTTTGCACGTCGTATCCCACATTGTCCATCACTTGGTCAACATCGTCGTCTGACGTTTCAGGTGTATCTGCTACCTCAGCTTCCTCAACTACCTTGTTTACATTTCCGAATGAGATTTTCAATGTCATTTTATCAGGCAGAGCAACTCCCTTATTCCGAGTGATGGAATGTTTGTCGTCAGCAGAGAAGCCAATGGTTTCACCGTCATTGAGCACTGCATCATATTCCAGAACATAGCCCACCATGCTTGTCAAAAGTCTCTCACTTCAGAGGGTTCAGCGTCGACGTCCAACACCTCCATTTCGTCCTTACCGAAACATTCCATACCATAAGTATAGCCACTTACGCCTTTCTCGGTGTGATAAAGCCCGAACCAAATCCAGTTGAAGATAGGCAAGCGGTCATCCTTCATCATACCGGCAAAACCTTCATAGAGATGGGGTTGGAAAACGACACCACTGGTATAGATGCCCGTGACGTTTTTTGCAGACAGCAAACTGAAAGCAGTTTTACGTACAGTTTACCCCGCTCAATCGAGGTTTTCTTCGTTACCAAGTACAGCCACCATCAAGTGCGCCCTGATGCGCTTGTGCTACTTGCTCAGCCTCGGGCCACATGTAATTGTTCTTGGCACATTCTGCAGCTTCTCCATGAGGAACGGGGTAATGCATTAAACTAACTGCCGCCATCATCTTGCCTATATTAAATACTAGAACGTCATCCTGCTGTGATTCGTCCTCTTCTTCACAAGCTTCTATATTCCATTGCTCTTTGAGGTCATGGATGAACTTTTCCCGATTCCAATTTTCGTCTGCCAAGAGCGCAAATCCGACAAACGTTCCCGGCTTGTTTTCTTCACAATCAGTTTCCGACTCGTTCTTTGACGTACTACTGCATTCCTCTATCACTAATTGTGCATTTTCGTCTTCCGGATCCAGTTCAGCCCATTTTTTGGCATAAGCTAAGGCTTGCTCTTTCTGTCCCGGAAGATACTGATGAGCATAAGCCATACGCATGTTCCACGTAGCTTCGTTCTCGCCGACATTGCGAACAGATTCCAACAATTCTAAGGCCTTGTTCAGAGCCATTTCCTGTTTATCATTTTCCGGCTCCCTTGCCGTGATCACCCAAAATGGCATAGTTCTCATAGCTTCGTACCAATCGCATGATAACCTCAAAGTTACGCTCCACTTCGGGAATGCGCTCCAGGATTCGGATACACTTGGAATAGCTTTCGCGCTCATTCCATTGTTCGATTGCGGTGAAAAACTCCTCTGCATTTTCAGCAGTATAAGGTTCTATCTCGCTATCAGCTTCTGTCAATTTACGTATATCCCCGTCGCTGATAAAGTCTGCTGCATAGAACGAATAATCCGGGTATGCTTCAAAGGGGAAGTACCTCTTGAAGGAATGAATGAATGTTAAACACGAACAGGTCGATGTAGCTATAGTCAGTACCCGTTGCACCGCCTATAATCTGTCCTAAGTTATGGGGCTTCAGAATTTCGTCTGTAATGCGATCTTCCAAGTCATGACGGAAATTCAATGTAGCCTGTCCGTCGATGGTTTCGGAATCCAGGAAGATTGCTTGCGCACCGAAACTATTGGCGTGATCGAAAATTTCAGTAGATTGACTGTAGTATTCAGCGACAAGCGATTCCATACAAGTTATTCCAAACATCACGTCGGCACGCAGTTCTTTGCTATCCTTGGGTGTTAAGTGGTAACCTGTGTAAAAGGTCCTTTGGATTTTCAAAAAAATCTTTGCCGTTGGCTTTCACTGTCTTTTCAATATGCTTTTTTTCAACTGTGATAAAGCAATCATGCGCTTGTCACTTTTATCAGCCATTTCTACCGTACGGATGTACTTCACCGATACACCCTCGCCTAATACGAGGTCGAGCATCACACGGAAAGCACCTTCAGCCTGTTCAACAGACAAATTGTCAAATCCCGGATCGTAATACTTGATGTGGAAATCGCTGCTTTCTTCATTATAGGATGGCAGTACTGAATGTTGCCCAACTCGAAGTTCGTGTCAAACATTTTGAAGCCAAATGAAGTATCTGTACCCTGATTGAATGGGAAAAACTTCCATTTGCCTTTCAAACATTCGGGCATACGCGAAATTACATAAGGATAGATTACAAAGAGGTCCGGCCAACCTTCTACCGAAAAAGTAAATTCATGGTCGCCCCCAATGTTGAATCGTGCGTGTTCGGAAATCAACTGAACTCCCTCACTGACAAATGACATAAAATCGTTGGTTTCTTCATTGGACTTTGGTTGCATCATGCTTGAGAGTTTTTTCTCATTTTCTACAAACCAATTCCAAAACTCCTCTACGCGCTTTGTCAAGGGATGATAAAGATTACACCACCGGATAAATAGTGGCGCATCAGGATCTTCCGGGTCAAGTGCAGCAGCCTTGGTAAAATAGCGTAAAGCCTCCCGTTCGCGGTCTTGGTAATACAGTGCATAGCCCAATCTGAAATTCCAAAGCGCATCATCCTCGCCTTCCAGACGAATCGATTCCAACACTTCTTCAGCTTTGGCATACGCGTTCTGGTTGTTATATGCTCTGGCCAACAGACTCTTTGTTTGAAAGTCGCGTTCTGCTTCGGGAAGTTGTTCCAAAGTATCTATAATTGCTTGATGCTCATCAGCATCGTGCCATTCACTTATTTGTTTGATTAAATCTGCATTCATACGTGTAGGTATTAGGATGGATGTAGTTAGTTATATAAACAACGCAGCGATTTCGGCCACGCTCTATGAGATTGTGACGGAAATCGCTGCTACATATTGTATATTAGATTATTGCGTTGCATGAGTACCACACAAACGGCACTACGGCATTGTTTTACCCGATTACGTGTTGCAATCAGGCTGTATGAGGTTATAACACCCCAAAGGAAAAGAAGGAGAACAACGGCCATAGTCACCGCAAATGTAATCGGTATTGTCATAGGTATTGCTTTAAATGGTTATCACTTAATTGTTCAATCATGCATAGGGTATTTACAGGTTGCCCGTTATAAAAATGGGTTTTGGTTCTTTCTGTATAATTCCAGTTATGGTTAAGATTTCGGTCGCAATATACAAATTATTTGCTTTACCCCCCCCCGTTAATGGGTGTTAAAACATTTGTTGGTAGATAATTTTTTCAAATCTTGCTCCTTCAATATATCAATACTTCGGTAAATTTTTACCGAAAAATTAAAAAGTTAAACCATAGAACCGGCAAAAGTCGGTTCGAAAACACTAAAGAGGTCATTGAAATGTTGTCAAAACGAATGGTTAAGCATGAAGAAATGTGCTGAAAAAATGTGCTAATCTGCTGATAACAAAGATAAAAAGCATTGCATAATTCGTTGGTTTTTAGTAAATTAGAAGTCTCTGAACTCTTCTGATTATGACTAAAGAAACACTCCTTATGCAATACCAATCCGAGTGCCTGTCGGCTCTCAAATCAGTTGCTAATATACACAAACCTTTTGAAAAAAGCGTTCATGGACACCATGAAATTATTCATGGCCATCCCAGATCGTATAAACTTCCTTCAATTGGGCAGATATGGCTGTTTCTCAGAACAGACTTATCGTAACCTTTTGAGCATGAAACTTTCGATTGGTTTGCGTTCAACGGCTCTATCATCAGCAAGTATCTCACAGGCAAAAGAAAAGCCATCGCCATCGATCCTTCCTATATCCCCAAATCAGGCAAGAAGACACCTTGGATAGGCTACTTCTGGTCTGGTTGTGCAGGAGAGTACAAGCGTGGATTGGAAATCATGGGCATCAGTGTCATTGACATCGACAACCATGAATGCATGACTTTAGGTTCCATTCAGACGCCGGATTGTAAGACCTTGGATAATATGGACAAGAACCTCGTTGACTGGTACAGCAGTTATCTTATCAGTAGAAAAGACAAGATACAGAGCATATCCAGAACGGTGGTTGCAGACGCATTCTTTTCCAAGGAAACTTTCATAACGCCTATGTGTGAGAACGATTTCCATGTCATCAGCCGCTTTCGGAATGACGTAATCCTGTACTATCCGACATTGGAACAGAAAACAGGAAAACGTGGCCATCCCAAGTGGTTTGACGGTAGGATTGACTTTGCCAATCTGGATCTGACCCGGTGCAAGGAATACAAGGTGAACAAGGGAAAGCTATACGGATTGAGGGTATATGCAAAAAGCTCTCAAAAGGTATGTTTCCTTGGCCATCTGGTATCCGATGGACGGGAGGACTGACAAGTGGCAGCTTTATTTCTCTACAGACGATTCCATGGATGGACGCGAGGTGCTGGATTATTACAGAACCAGGTTTCAGCTGGAGTTTTGCTTTAGAGATGGAAAGCAGCATGCAGGAATCACCAATTGTCAGTCAACCGACTTCAGAAAATTGGATTTTCACTTCAATGCATCGCTTGCTGCTGTCAACTTGGCCAAGGCGGCATGTAAGAGGCTCGGAATAGCCTATTCCATATCCTCCTGCAAGTCAGTCATACACAATGCTTATATGCTTGAACGATTTATTTGCGTGTTTGGGATTAGCCCAGACCCGCAAGTTATTGACAAACTTTTCAAAGAACTCATTTTATTTACTGCCAGAGCCGCTTTAGGCTTGGCGAATTTTTAACGAACTATTGATATATGAGATGTACAAATAAAAGATTGAGAATTGACAATGGGTAGTTGTTGAAAATTGCAGGGATTGAAATTGGTGGTAGAATCGTTATCATTGCTTTCGTGGTTTGTCTTGGCTTTAACAAATTTCTGAATAAATACTAATTATGGTCGCTGGTATCTGTACTAAATTTAGGGGTGAAACAGTTGGTTGGGAAACAGACCTTGTATCGTTCGTGAAAGCGCTGATTATCAGTAGTTCCTTGTTTGTTTAAAAAGTCTCGGAACTAATTTCAACAAGGTCGGAACTAATTCGAACTAGCTCGGAACTAATTTCAAGAGTCTCGGAATAAATTTTCACAAGGTGCTTCTGCCTGTCTATAATGACTGTTGGCAGATAGGGTAGAGGGTATTTGCGTTAATATTATTTCACTATTAAAAAGCTGTGCCATTAACATTTCCTACGAGAACTATGGCTTAGTTTATGGTTTGTGGTGTTGTTGAGGCTCGTAGAGTGTATGAAAAAAGAAAGCTGTGCCATAAACGATGGTTATGGCACAGCTCTTGACATAAATCTTAAGTTATTACTTTAGTTCATAGAGTTATAGGCTATTTACATTTTAAGTTTAATCGAACTGAATAGCCTTGGCCGGTTGTATTCTCGATATGAGAAAACTTGGAATTACCAACGAAAGTATGGTAATTACTAAGGCAAATAGATTTACAGCCAATATCCATCCTAAATGTATTTCTACAGGTACTGCATCTACGTAGTATGTTTCAGGATCGAGGTGTATGATGTGAAACCAGTACTGTAGGGCTATTAAAAAGGAAAGCTATTGCATTTCCGATAACTAAACCACGGCTTATAATGAAGGATGCAAACCAAAGAAAGGTATGACGTATGCGGGTATTTGTAGCTCCTAATGCTTTCAGTATGCCAATAGTTCGTGTCCGTTCTAATATAAGAATAAGTAAACCACTGACCATCGTAAATCCTCCCACAATTACCATAATAATAAGTATGACCAGTACATTAACGTCCAAAAGGTCAAGCCATGATAACATTGATATGGTACGAGGATTTTCTTTTATGCTAATTACTGAATATGGATTTCCATTTTGATCGGCTTTTTTCCTCCTATTTGATGTACCAATGCAGACTGGGCTGTTTGTAAATCGTCATAAGAATTTAGTTTAACCTCAAGACCATTGCTTTGATTTTCAGTCCAGTCATTTAGTTTATTGACTGTGTAAATGTCTGTCAGTACAAAAGTCTTATCAAATTGGGGAATGTGCGTGTCGTAAATACCAGCAATGGTAAAGCGACGTTGTTTTATGGTTTCAGAGAAAAAATGGCTGTAAACCTTGTCACCAACTTTAAGCTTTAAGAGTTTGGCTAATGAGTTGGATATAACGATTTGGTTACTGGATTCTCCCTTTTTAATCTGTGGTATTTTACCTGCAATCAAGTAATTTTTAAGGAATGATACATCGTATTCTTCGCCAATACCTTTCAGCGCTATGCCTGCAAAATTGTCGTTTGTCTTGAATATACCAAGTTTTTGTGAAAAGCGTTGGACATGCTTGACTGCTGGGGTTCTTGAAACCTGCTGAATCAATGCTTGATCGGTTATTAGTGGATAATTCTCGGGTGAGGAATAAATGCGTTGATCCACAATTTCAATATGCGACGTAAAGCCTGCCAGTTTGTTGCGTACTTCATTTTGAAATCCTCTTACAATGCAAACAGATATCAACATTACTGCTAAGCCAATGGCAATTCCAGCAGTGGCTATAACTATGGCAGGAGCTGATGCTTTTCGTCTGTTCTCATTGTTTACATCACCTTTTAGGAAAAAACGTTTAGCTAAAAAAAGTGAGAGCATATATTTGTAAGTTGAGTGAGATATGTTATTCTATAATTGTTATAGTTCTATTATATAAGTGGGCGTTGCAATTTATGCTTACATATTGTGGCTTTTTTATCTATGATTTTGTCAAAGAATATGTGTCTGAATTTAAATAATTAGGTCGCACTTGTACTGATTGGTTGGATTTTTCAATCTGTACAAGTGCAACCGTCTATTTATGAAACAAAACTTTAGGAATAGAAGGTTTCAGATTTTGCTTAAACTGTTCGTCCGGGATATGCTTCAAGTGCTTTTTGCAATACGAGTAATGAGCGTTGTAAGTCTTCTTTATTCAATACGTATGCAATTCGTACCGATTTTTTCCTGCACCTATAGGGGTAGTGTAGAATCCTGCAGGAGCCATCATAATGGTTTCTCCTTCATAATCAAAATTGTAAGACACCAGGCAAGCAAAATTGCTCGGCATCATCAACGGGTAATTTAGCTACAGTGTAGAAAGCGCCCATTGGAATTGGTGAGTAAACACCTGGAATTCTGTTTAAGCCATCAATAAGGCATTTTCTTCTGTCTACGTATTCGTCATATACTTCACGAGCATAGTCTTCGGGTTCTTCCATAGACGCTTCGGCTACGAGTTGACCAAGTAGGGAGGGCTTAGACGTGCTTGACAGAATTTCATTACAGCTTGACGGACTTCTGCATTTTTGGTAATGAGCGCTCCAATACGGATGCCGCATTCACTGTATCTTTTAGAAACAGAATCAATAAGCACAACATTCTGTTCTATACCTTCAAGATGGCATGCGGAAATGTAGGGTGATCCTGTATAGATAAATTCGCGATAAACTTCGTCCGAGAAAAGGTATAAATCGTATTTTTTTACCAAATCGCGGATTTGATTCATTTCACGGCGTGTATATAAATAGCCTGTTGGGTTGTTGGGGTTGCAAATGAGGATGGCACGGGTTTTTTCGTTAATTAATTCCTCAAATTTTTCAACTTTTGGAAGTGAAAATCCCTCTTCAATGGTTGTAGCTATTGTGCGAATTTTTGCACCGGCTGATATGGCAAATGCCATATAGTTTGCATAAGCTGGCTCAGGTACAATGATTTCATCACCGGGATTCAAGCACGACAGGAATGCAAATAGCACAGCTTCTGATCCACCAGCCGTTATGATAATATCATCTGGTGTAAGATGGATACGATATTTTTCGTAATAATGTGTAAGTTTCTCACGATAGCTACGAAATCCTTGGCTAGGACTATATTCAAGCACTTTGCGGTCAATGTGACGCAGTATGTCTAATCCCGCTTCAGGGGTAGGTACATCTGGCTGGCCGATATTAAGATGATACACATGAATACCTCTCTCTCCTTGGCAGCACTGGCCAAAGGAGCCAATTTGCGGATAGGTGATTCCGGCATGACAATAGCTCTATCAGAAATACTTGGCATACTCAAATCGTAATTATGTAGATGATGACTTATTGTTGATGTTGAGCTATTATGAAACAGGGTTTGCACAGAGCAATTCAATGCTCCCCGTTACTTGCCTAATTCAATATTAACTCAACTATGGCAAAGGTACAAAAAATACGTAATCACAAAAAATTTTATGCTATTTATATTTTACTAAGTAGGTACTCAAAATTATTTTTACATTTGAACCAGCGTTATTGTGCCGTAGTTGTTTGTTCTGTGCGAATGTCAGTGCAAACCGAATGCAGAGCGACGAGAGCTTGCTCTCAAGAGCTATGCTGAGGTGCAGCCTGACTTTTGGCGAATGCAATGTCAGTGCAAACCGAATGCAGAGCGATGAGAGCTTGCTCTCAAGAGCTATGCTGAGGTGCAGCCAGGCTATTCCGAGCCTCTTACATGCCGCCTTTGGCCAAGTTGACAGCAGCAAGCGATGCATTGAAGTGAAAATCCAATTTTCTGAAGTCGGTTGACTGACATTGGTGATTCCTGCATGCTGCTTTCCATCTCTAAAGCAAAACTCCAGCTGAAACCTTATTCTGTAATAATCCAGCACCTCGCGTCCATCCATGGAATCGTCTGTAGAGAAATAAAGCTGCCACTTGTCAGTCCTTCCTGTCCATCGGATACCAGATGGCCAAGGAAACATACCTTTTGAGAGCTTTTGCATATACCCTCAATCCGTATAGCTTTCCTTGTTCACCTTGTATTCCTTGCACCGGGTCAGATCCAGATTGGCAAAGTCAATCCTACCGTCAAACCACTTGGGATGGCCACGTTTTCCTGTTTTCTGTTCCAATGTCGGATAGTACAGGATTACGTCATTCCGAAAGCGGCTGATGACATGGAAATCGTTCTCACACATAGGCGTTATGAAAGTTTCCTTTGAAAAGAATGCGTCTGCAACCACCGTTCTGGATATGCTCTGTATCTTGTCTTTTCTACTGATAAGATAACTGCTGTACCAGTCAACGAGGTTCTTGTCCATATTATCCAAGGTCTTACAATCCGGCGTCTGAATGGAACCTAAAGTCATGCATTCATGGTTGTCGATGTCAATGACACTGATGCCCATGATTTCCAATCCACGCTTTGTATTCTCCTGCACAACCAGACCAGAAGTAGCCTATCCAAGGTGTCTTCTTGCCCGATTTGGGGATATAGGAAGGATCGATGGCGATGGCTTTTCTTTTTGCCTGTGAGATACTTGCTGATGATAGAGCCGTTGAACGCAAACCAATCGAAAGTTTCATGCTCAAAAGGTTACGATAAGTCTGTTCTGAGAAACAGCCATATCTGCCCAATTGAAGGAAGTTTATACGATCTGGGATGGCCATGAATAATTTCATGGTGTCCATGAACGCTTTTTTCAAAAGGTTTGTGTATATTAGCAACTGATTTGAGAGCCGACAGGCACTCGGATTGGTATTGCATAAGGAGTGTTTCTTTAGTCATAATCAGAAGAGTTCAGAGACTTCTAATTTACTAAAACCAACGAATTATGCAATGCTTTTTTATCTTTGTTATCAGCAGATTAGCACATTTTTTCAGCACATTTCTTCATGCTTAACCATTCGTTTTGACAACATTTCAATGACCTCTTTAGTGTTTTCGAACCGACTTTTGCCGGTTCTATGGTTTAACTTTTAATATATGCCGTGATGTTGCAGGCACATAGGTTTGTCTTAGGTTCTTATAGCTATTTGAAAATTGTTTTATAACAAGTGAGGTCTCATCTGAAGATTTTTTCATCTACAACTATAACCTCAAAGTTTCCTTTATATTCTTGCTCCAAAAGTTTGGGTAGCAGCATTTTTAGTTGGTCTGCCTGGTCACGAGAGGGTATAACGATACTGACTTTGGGATAGATGGGCTGATCGTTCTTTTTTTGGTTATAAAAGAGCTATGTGTGTAGCAACTTCATTTCTTGTGCTTCATGTTGCCATTGTGCGTATTTATGCAGTAAACGATAATGGCGCCAACGTAATAAATAGGTGACAAGAATCAAGAGGCATGCCACAACAGGTATGCACATCAGGAAAAATGGATTATGTAAAGAGTAAAAAGTTGAGCATAGGATACTGATTTTAGATATACCAATATTTAGAAACACATACCACCTATTAAAGAGGACTAGAATTATTGTATGTAGTCTTATAAAAAAAGAAAACAAATTATCCTCGACGAAATTCTGCACAAACAATGGCTGTTGCTACAGCTACGTTTAAACTTTCGCTTGTTAATCGGTCTTCAGGAAAGTTGGGTATGAGAAGTTTGTGTGTAACACACTGTGCTACAGCCGGGGAAATGCCATTTCCTTCGTTACCCATCACGATAATACCTGTTTTCGTAAGATTTTGTTGATATATGTTGCTTCCATCAAGAAATGTTCCGAAAACAGGAGTATTTAAGTCTAAACACTTAAGGAATTTGGGTAAGTCTACATAGTGTATATGTACACGGCCAATAGCACCCATTGTGGCTTGTATTACCTTGGGAGCATAAGCAT
>VOFC01001122.1_pt1 | contig 40001 bp, 44 predicted proteins | sample 5384161 | NCBI WGS metagenome assembly VOFC01 (sample SAMN12384722, study PRJNA508395) | human gut metagenome | isolation source: healthy gut B | host: Homo sapiens
TTCCGCTTTGCCCGATCCAGGCTCCAAGTTCTGTAACTGCCTTATGTAAAGCCGGATCATTGCCTTCATTTGCTCCAAGATATACTGTAATGTTCATAATTTCCTCCCAAAATGCTTCACTCTGAATATTACTTACAGACTTTATTTAGATTCGACAGACGAGGATGTCCGCTCCCATGCCATTACATAGTCTTTTTTTCCCCAGTAACTTCATCCAAACCGCTATACTGAATCTCAAATCCTTCTCTTTGATAAAAGGATATTGCCCGTGTGTTTTTCTGATATACATTCAAAAACAAATTCTTTTTAAACTGTTATAGCAGCCGTTCAGGTTATAGAGAATACAGGGAGCATCCAGCTGCTTCAGTGATACTGGAAGTTGTCGTATAAACATTCCCTTTATTGTATAGCTGTTTTTTCATCTAAAATTTACTGTAACTTCATCGTTCTTTTTTATTCTTATTTTATGGTGAAAACATCTGTTTTTCAATATAAAAAATTATGAAATTTCTTTGGCTGCTTCTCTTTCTAATTGGCAGTTCAAAGCAAAACCGCCGCAGCCACCAGAAACTTCTTTCTGATGACCACAGCGGTTTATTTGCTGCATTTTTAAGATACTGTTTTTGTTATTTCACTCTTGTCAGATTCATTCGTTTCAGATAGCTCTGCGTCTCTGCCACAACTACTCCGCTCAGGGAGAGCAGTGCGATCAGGTTCGGGATCGCCATCAGTGCGTTGAAGATATCGGCAATCACCCATACTGCAGATACTGTGAAGTACGGTCCGATAAAGACTGCTGCTATGTACAGCCAGCGGAAGATCTTCAGGGCTGTTTTGTTGCTGCCGGAAAGATATGCCAGACATCTCTCACTGTAATAATCCCATCCCAGAATTGTAGTAAATGCAAAGAATACCAGACACATCATCAGCAGAAATGCACTGATCTGCGGTGCAAACGGAAGTCCCTGCTGGAATGCGTTGGTGGTAACTGCCACACCTTCCAGTCCGATGTTCCAGGAACCGGTAAGCACGATGGAAAGTCCGGTCATGGTACATACAACGATCGTATCGATAAAGGTACCGGTCATGGTAACCAGTCCCTGACGTGCCGGCTCTTTTTGTCTGAGCGGCTGCTGCTGCGATCGGGGCACTACCAAGTCCTGCTTCATTTGAGAAGATACCTCTTGCGATACCTTTCTGCATTGCCACAATGATCGCTCCAAGTGCTCCGCCGGCTGCTGCACGCATACCAAAAGGCACTGGATACAATCTCTACGATCGCTGCCGGGATTTTATTAGCGTTTAAGATCAGAAGCAGCAAAGAAATTGCAATGTATATAACTGCCATGAACGGCACAATGATCTCAGATACTTTTGCAATACGTTTCAATCCTCCGATAACAACCAGACCGACACAGACAGTCAGGATCAGTCCTGAAATCACAACGGCAAGCGTATAATCTCTTCCCAGCAGATGGATCACATTCTGTGCGTTCGGATCAAAGAAGTTACCTACGGCACTTGTGATACCATTTACCTGTGTAAAGGTTCCGATACCAAACAGACCTACACCCATTCCGAAAAATGCAAAAATCTTTGCCAGCCAGGTCCATTTTTTACCCATACCATTTTCGATATAGTAAAACGGGCCGCCAAGGATATGACCATGTTTGTCCGTTGTACGGTATTTGATAGCGAGAAGACCTTCGGAATATTTCGTTGCCATACCAAACAGGGCTGCAATTTCCATCCAGAATAACGCTCCCGGTCCTCCGGCTACGATCGCGGTTGCCACACCAACGATATTTCCGGTACCGATTGTTGCGGAAAGTGCAGTACATAACGCTCCGAAACTTGTAACTTCTCCGTGACCGCTCTCTTCATTTTCAAACATGTACTTGAGTGCTTTTGGAAGTTTTGTGATTTGGATACCTTTCAGACGAATGGTAAGATAAATACCAGTCAAAAGAATTGCTACGATCAGTGGGACACCCCATACCAGATCATCAACGTGCTGCAAAAAATTGTTTACTGCTTCGAACATTACTCTCTCTCCAATCTTGATTATTTATTGGCTGCTGCCAGAACACCCTCACAAAATCTGCCCCGTGACTATTTTCCATGTTGTCTGATACTGACACGGATCGATTCTTTGGGCTGTCCGAAAACAACAAAAGAGCTGATCATACAATCAGCCCTCCAAAGAGTAGAACATATTTAGACTTTTCTCTGTCCTTTTGCCTGAGAGATAAGCAGCAGATCTGCTGCCGTACACCTTCGGCGCCCGTTCTATGAGACTCTCCAGAGTACGCTGTGACTTTCTTCGACACAACGTGTTTTTATTTTAGCATACCTGAAGAGCCTCTGCAAGAAAAAATTTATTCTTTTTAATAATTCCATATATTTTTACAAGTTCCATCAGGATTTCCACGCTCTTATCCATTCCCTCAACTGTTATATGTTCATACGGTCCATGGAATGCATAGCCGCCGGTTCCGAGATTCGGGCACGGCAGTCCCATAAAACTCAATCTTGCCCCATCCGTACCGCCGCGGATCGGCTGAATTTTCGGCACAATACCCACGTTCTCACAGGCTTTTTTCGCATTCTCGATCAGATGATAACAAGGACGGATCTTCTCTGCCATGTTTCGATATTGTTCTTTGATCTGAAGATCAACCGTTCCCTCACCGTATTTCTGATTCATGACATCTGCGATTTCTTTCAGTTTCTGCTGTTTCTGTGCAAACTTGTCCGCATCGTGGTCACGCACAATGTAGATAAGTTCTGCCCTTTCGCAGCTTCCGCTGATTTTGATCAGATGATAAAATCCTTCGTACCCTTCGGTCTGTTCCGGTGTCTCTTCCACCGGCAGCATCATCTGGATCTCACATCCGACAGCTCCTGCATTGACCATGATGCCTTTGGCACTGCCCGGATGCACGTTGACCCCCTGAATCTTAAAAACAGCTTCGCAGGCATTGAAATTTTCGTATTCGATCTCGCCTTCCGCACCGCCGTCCACGGTATAGGCAAAATCTGCTGCAAATCCCTCTACATCAAAATGATCTGCCCTCTGCCAATCTCTTCGTCTGGCGTAAATGCAAGACAGATCTTCCCATGCGGCACATCACTTCGCAGAACGTATTCTGCCATCGTCATAATTTCTGCAATACCTGCTTTGTCATCTGCTCCAAGGATCGTCGTTCCGTCTGACGTGATCAGCGTACGTCCCTTCAGATTTTTCAGATGTGGAAAAAGTACGGTATCTAAAACTCTGCCGCCTTCATCAAAAAAACAAGATTCTGTCCGTCGTAATTTTCATGAAGAACCGGATGGATCGGATTTTCCGTAAATTCTGAAAGGGTGTCCATATGTGCGATAAATCCAAGAGATGGACTGTTTCTCATAACCTTCCGTTGCCGGAATTGTTCCATAGACATAGCATTTTCCGTCAACGGCTGCATCCTCGATGCCCAGTTCCTTCATTTCTCCCACCAGACGCTCTGCCAGTTCAAACTGACAGGAACTGCTCGGTGTTTCCATACTTTCTTCGCTGCTCGGTGTTTTTACTTTGACATATTCCAATAATCTTTCATATGCACGCATGATTCTGCCTCCTGATCCTTTCTCAGATACCAGAAGCCGGAATTCTTCCGACCATATATCTTTTCTTATCAGATATTATAGTCCTCTTTGACAGCCAGGGCAACTTGAATTTATAACTGAGGTCTGTCATTTAATTCATATGCGAGACTGCTGCTCTTCTTTAACACTTCCTGCTTTTTATTCTGGATCCAGGCACGCCGTTCACTCTGATCACTGCCCTGCACTTTTTTTCTGCCTGACTTAAGATTTCTTCGTACTCGTCATATAATTCTTTCGCATAAATATCACAGGAAATGGCTTTTTCCATATTGATAAAGCTTTCTTCATAATTTTCTTTTTCCAGAGCACCATATGCCAGATATTGATAAACTTCTGCCAGATGTGTATTGTGCGTGAGGATCTGCTCTGCCGCCGAAGTTGCTTTCTCTGCACTCCGACTTCCTTCCATCACCGCAAGCTGTGCCGGCGTATAAGCACCATAAAAACTCAGTGCCTTCTGATGTTCTCCGACATAATCGAGCAGGAACGGTATGCAGAAATAAATACAGCCCACACTTATAACTGTCAGAAAAATACAGTCTTCGATTTTTGTCTTTTTCTTTAAACTACCCTCTGCTTTACCGTAATCCAGACACAGAAGTCCCAAAAGCCCGATCGCAGTAAACTGCAGATCAAAATCAACCAGCATATGCAGCATGATAAGAAGCAAAAATCTGTTTCTGCATACTGCTCTGACTGCCTTTTAAGAGCTGACGCAGCATCACAGCCGCAAACAGAACAGCCGGAAGAATACCCAGATCCAACGCAGCCTGTAACCAGTCGTTATGCACAAAGAGCGTCTTATAAACTCCGGTCTGCATCCGTCCTTGAACATAAGCATAGCCATGGTAACCCATTCCAAACGGATACTTTGCGATCATTTTTAATGCATCCAGATCATAAAGAATACGTCCTTTCCAGGTACTGGAATAACGGAACACTGTGAAAATCCTGCCGATATTCTGCTCACCTGCCCCGTTTGTCACAACCATAACAACTGCAAGTAGTGCAAACACAGCGACAATGCAAAAAATCCCGTATTTCTTTGCCTTTTGTGACGACAGATGCCGGATAAACCAGATCAGATATCCGAAAAACAGAAGCATCACGCCGCGGCTCCCAGTCAGAAGCAATCCTGCCAAAAGTACAATTCCTTCCAGAATCTGCATTTTGTCTCTTTTGATGCCCGATTCCTGTTCTCTGCTTTTGTTTTCGATCCATCGATTGCAGATCACAACCAATCCTGCCAGCAGATAGAGTGCACAGGTATTAGAATACTGGAAAAATCCGCCAAGACGCCCGGCCTGCCAGAGTTGCTCTTTCAGAGCCGGAAATGGCAGTGCCAGAATCCCGGCCAGTACCATAAAGCAGCCGATGTGTGCGATATAGCCTGTTGCTTTCTGTCTGGTTTCATCCGAAAACTGCATGAAAAACAGATAGCCAAGAGGCAGTGGCAGCATTTTGATCACGCCCACAAAAGCCATTGCCCGATCGATTGCATAAAAACAGGTAATACCGAACCATAAAAACACAGACAGCAACACTGCCAGCTGTTTTTTCCCTTTGATCTGAAACGAATATTTTACGCGGCAGACGATAAGCAGTATACCAAGCACTGCCGCAAGCATCGCTCCGGAAAATTCATAAAATCCTCCATACAAAAATGCAGAAAGAAGAAGCACTGTAAAAACAGCTGCCTCTTCTTTCGTTCTTTTATATGGACTGCTCTTCCATTGTATTTGATTTTTTGTCTTTTTCTTTGAATTTTGCTGTGCCATATAAAATCCTCCGTAACGGCTTCGCCCTGTGCAAAACCGTTACGATCCTGTTATTATTTTTTAATTTTTACCGAACTGCTCTGTCCTTTTTTGCGGAACAGTTTCTGGTAATTTTGAGTTTCTTTGCCGGAACCTTGATCGTCGCTTTTTGTTAATGCCCTTGAGTGCCTTTGCTTTGACGGTCTTCAGTTTCGTGCTTTTTACGGTAATGTTTTTCAGGTTTTTGCAGTCCTTAAACGCTGCTTTTCCGATACTTTTCACATTTGCTCCGACGGTTACCTTTTTCAGTTTCTTGCATCCGGCAAATGCCTGATCCTGGATTGCGGTAACGTTCGCTCCGATCACAACAGTCTGTACATCGCTTCCTTTGAGGGCATTTTTTGCGATCTGTACAACTTTGTAAGTTTTCTTATTGATCTGAACCGTCTTTGGAATATTGACTTTTTTCGTCTTGCTGTTGATCACTCCGGCAAATGCAACTGTAGATGCGGACAGTACTTTATATTTCTGTCCCTTTACTTTTTTTACCGTACCGACTGCAAGAGTTCCGTCCGTGTTCTGGTTTCCATTGTTTGTATTCTGGTTCCCGTTGTTGCCCTGTTTTCCACCATTTGTGCCGTTGCTGTTTCCCTTATCTCCGTTATCGTCTTTATGATCATCATCCTGATCATTTCCTGCACCTGCCCGAACTTCCACATCATAATATGCATATTTTGCTTTTGTTCCGGCTGCATTGACTACTTTTGTCAGAATCATCATCGTACCGGATTTTGTCATTCCTGCGAACGGCGTAAAGGCACCTGCATAGGCGATCCACTGATTATCCGGTACCAGTTCTGTCTGATAATCATATTTACTCTGGAAATTCTGCTCTGTCATCACACAATAGAACAATTTCGCAGTGCTGTCACCATATTCCAGCGTTACAGTCGTTGATGGTGTCGCCGGATATCCGTCATAGAAATACCTGCCGCTTCAAAACCTTCCTCGACTCTCTGCTTGCTTCGAAGCAGGACTGCATGGCGATCCCCGCCTGACGGATACAGTAGCTGTATTCTTCTCCTTCTGTCATAGACTTCATATCTTCTGCTGTTAGCAGATACTTCTGGGTTCTCTTTCGGGATTGAGATCTCTAATACCGTCCGGATCTCATTTTTATGATGGAACTCCAGAACAACATCCTGATCTTTCGTGTAGTTTCCAACATAAAATACACCGTTGGAAGTGCTGCCTGTCTTTTCCCGGCTGATACTCCATGTCCACATAAACCGGAAACAGACCATTTAGATTCTTTGTTCCAGGAGCCTCATAAGTTTTGCCATTGACCGAAATTTCTGTAATGGAAAAATATCCGTTTTCACTTCCAAGACTTTCTATATCTGCTCTTGTAACCTCAAAATACTTCTGCTTTTTCACGCCGGAAGCATCCTCCTGCACCTTGCAGTTCAGTTCCTTACGATTCTCATTATCATCCGCTTTGACAGTCACGCTTACCGTATCTCCGGCATTTGCAATATCATCTGCAATATAGACACAGTTTGTCTGAGAGAAAGCATCCAGCTGGCGTGCATATAAAACCGGTCTCTGGAAGCTGATATTGAGACCTTTTGCCAGGTTTTCATTTGCGATGACAACAGATCCCGTACCATATTTTTGCTTCGTACTCAGACAGATCAAGGGAACAGAGAAATCTCTTTTCGCCAGATTTTGTATTGATCACATAAAAAAAATACCGTCATTGGCTACTTCATAACCATTTTTCTTTGCTGTAAGTTCCAACGATCGTATCATTATAACTTACATTTCCATCGGTAAAATCATAACTTCTCTCTGCAAAGTACGGTTTTACATATTTTGCAACTTCATCATTCAGATTTAAGCCATATACATAAGCTGCCACATAATTTCCATGTTTGTCTGTATGGATTTCTTTGTCATTACCATATAAATTGGATTCATGGGAAGCATTTCCCTGTGAAGCTTCCGAATCCATCATGCCAAGAATGATCGGTTTGTCGGTGGAAATCACTGCATTCTTGATCACTGTTTTACAACCGCTTTCTGTCTCAAGAACCATATTATAAGTTCCGTTCGGAATTGCCTCTTCAATGATCGCTCCGTTCTGGAAACCTGCCATGATTCCGTAAGTATACTGCGTGTTGTAAACATCACTGCCTCCGTTTTCATCAAATGGCATTTTCTTTGCCGGATAACGGTCATCCTGCACTCTTCCGGAATCTGTATCCTGATAAATCTGCATAATTTTTGTATTCAGACCATACTGTTTGCTGTCTTTTCCGTCTGCATTAACAAGATAAGATTTCTTGATCGTCTGATCTTCTTTTCTGCAGAATGCAGAAACCCAGTAAGCAGTCACCTGTGCATTTCCTGTGATGCTGGAAGTGTAGATCGGATTTTTTGTATTTTCAACTTCGACTTCTTTTGAACCCTTTGTTGTAAAATAATCTTCCTTTTTCAGTGTGATACTCAGACCGCCAACGGTTTTGCTGCCGGATTTGCCCGGATAGGTCAGTGAAACCTCTTTTGTTCCGCTCACATCATCCAAAATCGGAACGGAAATTTCATAATAGTCATAATCATCTTTGCCATATAAAGTATAATCCTGTGCTACCTCGCCGACCGCATATTCTTTCCCGCCAATCGTTGCTTTAAATGCATCCGCCTCCTGGCCCTGCAGAGAATCATCGGATGTTTTCAGATACAGTTTTACCTCATATCCATCCCACAGATGATCGTAATCACCTGTTTTTTTGCAAGCTCCCAAATAATACGTGTCATACAGACTTTTCAGCTGATCGCCGTCTGCCGCCTGTGTCTGTGCAACCTCTTCTGTAGATGCCGCATAGACATTTCCTGCCATAGAAGGCGGGAGCAGGATCTGCAGCAGAAGTGCCAGTACCAGTAAGAATGCTGTTTTCTTCATCGTGTTGCCCTCCCTTGTTTTTTATATTTATTATAATCTGACTTACATATAAAAATCAACGCTTATATTGGTAATTTTTACAAATTATTGTCTGTTTTTAAAATTTACAGTGGTAGTTTTTTTGTTTTCGACTATAATAGACAGGAAAATATATTTGAAGCGATACAGCGTTATCACTGTATCAGAATGGAGGACAAAATGGAAATCGTATGCTTAGACCTGGAAGGTGTTCTGGTACCGGAAATCTGGATTGCTTTTGCAGAAGAAACAGGCATCCCGGAATTAAAGAAAACCACCAGAGACGAACCGGACTACGATAAACTGATGAAATATCGTCTTAATATTTTAAAAAGAACATAATCTGGGACTGAAAGAAATCCAGGAAACCATCGCCAAAATCGATCCGCTCCCGGGAGCAAAAGAATTTCTGGATAAATTAAGAGAACTGACACAGGTCATCATTATCAGCGATACCTTTTCACAGTTTGCCGGTCCTCTGATGAAAAAATTAGGTTATCCGACCATTTTCTGCAACTCTCTTGTCGTTGCTGACAACGGAGAAATCGTTGATTTCAAAATGCGTTGTGAGAAATCCAAATACACAACCGTCAAAGCTCTGCAGTCCATCGGTTATGACACCATCGCAAGCGGCGACAGCCATAACGACCTTGGCATGATCCGGGCAAGTAAGGCAGGCTTCTTATTCAGAAGTACCGATGCAATCAAAGCAGAATATCCACAGCTGCCGGCATTTGAGACCTATGATGAACTTTATGATGCAATTAAGAAAGTGATCGAGGGATAAGGCGGAGGTTTGTGTAAATGTGCAAATGAACAGCCATAGTTTTTAAAAAACACTTCATATCATATTTTACCTAACGGAACTCGGTTACAGCCTGCAGCCGATTTGGGATGCGATGAAAACCTGGAGTGAAAATTATAAAGAACTGGTTCAGAAGGGATAAATAAAGATGCTCCTTTTCAGGAAGACAAGCAAAGCAAACTTGTGACCTGAGAAGGAGCACATTTTTTATAAAAAAATGCAAGTCAAACGCACGTGAGACTTGATATGTTATTCTGATCCGTTTTGCTGACATTTATCTAACAGAATCGCTTTGCATCTCGCGGAGCGTTTATTTTGAGCAACAAAAAGCGGGTGATGGGAATCGAACCCACGTATCCAGCTTGGAAGGCTGGTGTTCTACCATTGAACTACACCCGCATCTCTCAATGCACTGCCTATAATAGCATAGCTTTCACAGAAATGCAAGAGAAATTTTTTTTTTTTAAACTTTTTTTGTAATCCTTCTTTTGTCACTTTGGACATTTTGGATAGCAGAATGTAAGTTTTTTTCTCTCGTTAAATTCTTGACACAGCAATTGGAAAAGGCTAGGATATCCTGTATACCCTATAACTATTTTCATTCTATTTCAAACTCAGGAGAAAAAAAAAAGTGAAAAGAAAAGAGCTAATGAAGCGAGCACTTTCCCTGGCTTTATGTGCCATGATGACAGTTGGCAATCTGCCGTCAGTGACGTATGCCAGCGATCTTTCGCCGACAGATACCGGGGTGGTTTCCCAGGCTGAAGAGGCAGACGAAACCCAGAGTGCAGAAGAAGCCGCACAAGCGTATCTGAAAGAAAATTTTATTGATGCTACAGACAAGGTTATCACCACAGGTGGTAATGGTGTTGTTAAAAGTGAGGATGGTCTTACCTACAATATTGGCCTGAAAATCCCAAACGGCGGATCCATCAATTCCTTACGTCTGAAATATCTTAATACCGTTTATAAAACAGGATGGTATATTGATAAAAACAATCCATATATCTCCTATTTGGTACCGACAAAAAACGGAAGCCGTTCCATTAAAAAGCAGACCGACATCACCGTATACTTTTACTGCAACACTGAAACTGTTCGCAAGTGATACCGAAAATTCTGCCATCGACGACGGAACAGCCACTGCACTTGCCACACAGGACTTCACCTTTATTCTGGAAGCCGCTGAAGTAGAGTACAAGATGCAGGTTGCTGTTCAGGATAAGGACAAAAATCCAATTACGGATGCCTCTATTACCGTAGAAAAAGACGGATGGGACAAGGTTACACCTGCAAGCGATGGCAGCTACAAGATGGCAAACGGTGCTTCTTACAAGCTGACCGTTAAAAAAAGAGGGCTATACCGATTATAGCGAAACATTTACTTATACAGGCAATTCCGAAGAACCTGTTTTCTTAAAAACCGTAACTTTAAGTCCGATCACGATGCAGAATATCAGATTTTCCGTCAAGGACAAAGCAAGCGGTGCTGAAATTTCCGGTGCTTCCATCAAGGTTAAAAAGGGCTACTATACTACGATCAGTCCGGAATCCGACGGAAGCTATAAACTGCAGAAAGGTGTAAGCTACAACTGGACGGTTGAAGCACCAAACTACAAAACTGCCAACGGCACGATCACACCAGACGAAGATACCACCATTGATGTAGAACTGGAAAAAAATATTACCAGCTACGCTGTAACCTTCCAGCCAATGGACGGCGATACAGCCATCACAAACTTTAACCTCAAAGTGGAAGAAGAGGTTGAAGATGACTGGGGAGATACCGACTGGGAAACCATGACAGCAAATGGTGACGGTTCCTACACGCTGAGCAAATACGGCACTTATCGTTATTCTGTAACTGCCGAGGGATATAAGGACGTAAAAAATGTTTCTTATGCACCAACCGGATCAGAAGAAAAGATTACGGCTGCCGTAAACATGGACAAAGATGTAACGGTTGATTCTGCCGATCAGGCTGCCGTTGATAAGGTAAAAGAAATCTTTGACAAGGAACCTGGTGCTATCCGCACATCCTACAAAAACGCTTCTAATATTAATGCACTGATCGAAGCAAAACTGAAAACCGGCGATTATGCAGCTGTCGATAAAGCAGATCAGGTAACGGTATCCGTTGTTTCTTCTGACGATACTGACTGGATCAGCACTGACGGCATCATCCACTACTCTACTGCCGATACGCTGAACGCTTATGGTCTGAATTTAAAAACCATTTCCGTTGTGCTGAAATTCAGCTTAAACGGTGCGACAGCAGAAACAGCCGAACGCAGAGTAGTCATTGGATGGGATCAGAAACATTTTGCTTCCAAAATGAAATCGGAAGCCGATCAGCTGACCTGGGATAGAATCAAAGGTGAAAATACCAGTCAGACAGAGGTAACTTCCAATCTGACACTGCCGCAGTGTATGGGAACCAGCCTGCGTACCGTATGGTCAACCATCAGCTGGACTTCTTCCAATACAAATGTGATCAGCATCCAGAAGCCTTCGACCGATTCTTCGCTCCACGCTGCAACCGGTGTGATCAATCAGCCGGTTGAAGATACGGAAGTTACACTGACCGCTACATTCACGGCAAATGAATCTGTCATGAACGAACAGGTTGAAAAAATATCTGATATTAATACGATCAGCGTGCCATTTACCGTAACTGTAAAAGGTACCGGAAAACCGGCTCCGACTGAAGCTGAACTCAAAGCAATTTTGAACCAGTATTATAAGATCACCGATCTTGTTTATTACGGAACAACGACGGTAATTGATCCGGAAGCCTGCACCGGTGACATTCAGCTGCCAAGATATACTCATATCGAAGATGAGAACGGCGAGAATGTCTTTAATAATAAAGAAATCACCGTAACTTCTGACAACGATGCTGTCAAAATCAACGGTTACAAAGCAAACGTAGATGTATTCCAGCCTCAGGACACCACCGTCAACCTGACCGTTTCCTTTACGCGTGAGGGCGTGACTGTTTCCAGGGTATTCCCGATCACCATCAAAAAGCTGACACAGGAAGACCTGGATAAAGAAGTTGAAATGATGGATTATGCGAAAGCTCATTATTTTGACGGTATCAAAGGAAACAATGTATCTGCAGATAAAATCACTGAAAACCTGCATCCGTTCCAGGAAATGTATTTTGATGCCGATGGAAATGCTGTCTGGGTATACAACATCAGTGATGTTACCGATGCCGGTATCTGTGCAGACGGATATTTCGATGATCCATGGGAAATGGAGGGTGCCGGTTACAACAAATTCCGTTCTTCCAATAATGCCGTGATCCAGCATGAAAATCTGGTTGTCATCCGTCCGGAAACTCCAACTGAGATCACGATCACTTCCTGGCTCAGCAGCGAACGTTACTGACAATACGCATCCAGCCATCCGGGCAACGAAGCTTTACAGAAACTCTACAAACAGAAAGTATCCGTTACTGTTGTACAGCCGGACAGCAAAGTTGCTGAACAGCTTCAGACTGCCATTGATCATGCACAGACGCTTCTGGATTCTGTAACCGAAGGAACCGGAGCCGGACAGTATCCGGAAGGAACCAGAGACAAACTGCAGACGGCGATCACAGAAGCAAAAAGCTCTCCTTGAAAGAGAAGATGCAGCCGAAACAGAAATCGAGCAGAAAGTTGCTAAGATCACTGCTCTTATCAACACCATACAGGATTCTCAGAACGAAACAGAAGCTCTTGTCACCGTAAAGATCAATCAGGAAGCCGGCAAAGGTATGGATGTCAGCAAAATGACCGTTAAGGCTCATACTGCTGCAAACTATGGTTATTCCAAACCGGCTGCTTATAAAAAACAAAGTAACTGCACTTGATGTGCTGGTCGCATGGCATGCCGCACAGTACAAAGATGCCTTTTAAAGCAAAACCTACCGACTATCTGGCTGTAAACAATGGATTTATCAACAAGATCTATGGCATTGAAACCTACAGCATTGGTATCTGCGTCAACGATCAGATTCCAGGATCTGCCAGTGTAGCAGAAGCAGTTGTATCCAGCGGGGATTCCGTATCTGTATTTATGTATGGTGACCTGAAGCAGTACAAAGATATTTATCTGTATTTTGAAAATGTACCGGAAACCATCCAGGCCGGTGAAAAGCTGGATCTGACCTTATGGGGTATGCACCCGATGGATTACGATGAAAAGGGCAATCTCAAACCGGCATCTGTACAGAAAGGTTATACCGTATCCGCTGTTGATGCAAACGGCAATGCAGTTGTAAGTGCCATAACCGACGAAAACGGAAAAGTATCACTTACTATTCCTTCCGGCGGCACCTACCAGATCACCGTTGTAAAGGCACCAAAGGACAGCACTGAATCTGCTTACATCCTGCCAAAAGATATCGTAATGGCAATCGGAAAAAGAAACCGAAAGTGAAACTGAAACAGAATCTGTAAAAACACGCACACAGCTTCAGCACATGGAAAACCGTATCGGCTGCTACTGTATTTTCAGCAGAAAAACAGGAAAGAGTATGTGCATGTGGTGAAAAAAGAGACCCGTACTGTCGGAACAGCTCTGACTCCGAGCATCAAGGTTAATATGACCTTGATCCCGCTGCAAGTAAAACAGACTACCACAAAATTCAAAGTAAGCGGACTTGCCAATGGAGATTCCATTGTTTCTTACACTTCCAGCAATCCAAAAGTCTTCACTGTTAACAAAAACGGTAAGATCAAAGCCGGAAAAAAAAAGATCATGCAGTCCTGACCATCACTTTGAAGAGCGGACTGAAAAAGACTGTCAAAGTCAATGTTCAGAAAACTGCCGTAAAGACGAAAAAAGATACAGGGGCTGTCAAAAACACTGACACTGAAGAAAGGCTCCAGCGTAAAACTGAAACCAGTGTTAAAACCACTCACATCTCAACAGAAACTGATCTACACTTCTTCCAATAAGAAAGTAGTGACCGGACACGCTGCGTTTCCTGTTCGGTTCGCTCGCCGGTTAGCCGCCCTTCGCCTAAACTCGCCTCTTCGAGGCTCAGACAGCGGCCCTGGGGGGCGGCAGCATCGCAAACCTCACGACAACAAGAATCTGATCTGCCCCGCGGATCGTGGAAAGGCGGTGTGCGATCGTGATTGTGGTGCGGTTCTTTGCCAGTTCTTCGAGACTTTTCTGAATCCATCGTTCGCTCTCATTATCCAGTGCACTCGTTGCCTCATCTAAAATAAGGATCGGTGGATTTTTCAGGAAAACTCTGGCGATGGAAATTCTCTGTTTCTGCCCTCCTGAGAGGCGTGTTCCGCGTTCACCAACGTAGCTGTCGTATCCATCCGGCAGTGACATGATAAAATCGTGAATATTTGCTTTTTTCGCTGCATCGACGATCTCTTCCATGGAGGCCTCTGGTTTTCCGTAAGCGATATTATCCCGGATCGTTCCGCAGAACAGATAGACATCCTGCTGCACCAGTCCGATCTGATTTCGCAGACTTTCAAGTGTCAGTCCTCTGACATCTTTTCCGTCAATCGTGATTTTTCCTTCCGGCACATCGTAAAAACGTGGAAGCAACGAACAGATCGTGTCTTACCACTTCCGGACGGTCCGACCAGTGCGATCGATCTGCCTGCCGGAATCCGAAAGCTGACATGAGACAGTACCGGTGTCTCATCATCCTGATAATGAAAGGAAACATTTTCATAAGATACATCACCACATACATTGGTCAGTGGTTTTGCATCTTCGGCATCCTGAATATCCGGTTCTGTCTCGATCACATCGAGAAATCTGCGAAATCCGGACAGGCCTTTCTGCATCATTTCTGTCAGCTCAACCAGAATCTGGATTGGGCTGATGAAGATTCCGATGTACAGAGCATACATGGCAAGATCTGCTGCTTCCATTTTTCCGTGTGCGATCAGCCATCCGCCAAAGACCAGGGTCACCAGATACATCAGTCCCTGGAAAAACAGATTGCTGCTCATAAAACTTCCCATACAACGATAGTTCGCATCTTTGGATACCAGAAATCCTTCGTTGCTCTTCTGAAATTTCTTCCGCTCAATCTCCTCATTTGCAAAAGACTGTACGACACGAATCCCGGAAAGGGTATCCTGAAGTCTCGCATTGATATCTCCGATCTTGCGTCGGTTATCCATGAACGTTGCCTGCATACGGCGATTCTGACACAGGGAAAAGATCAGCATCAGCACAACCAGAAACAGAAGCGGCACTGCCAGTCTCCAGTTGATAAAAAATAAGAAGATAAAGGCTCCGACAATCTTAATCAGTGAAATGAACAGATTTTCCGGTCCGTGATGTGCCAGCTCAGAAATGTCAAACAGATCTGATACGAGTTTGCTCATCATCTGACCGGAATTATGCTGATTATAATAAGAGAACGACAGTTTTTCATAATGCTCAAACAATTCCTGGCGCATATCCCGCTCCATCCTTGCTCCCATCATATGCCCCTGACACGTCACATAATACTTGCACAACGCCTGTATTGCATACATAAGCAGCAATCCTGCCCCGATAGGAAGCAGTGCCTGTAAGATCACAGCTGCATCTTTTTAAAAACAGTGTTTTTGTCAGACTGCGAAGGATCTGCGGAAATGCCAGATCCACAAAACTGATAATCGCTGCACACAGCAAATCCAGAAAAAACACACCTTTGTAAGGTGCATAATATTTCACAAACTTTTTCAGTGTCTCCACTTTTGTTACCTTCTTTCGTTATTATAATTGAACCAAATCAAGGAAGTCCCCTGCTTCAATTGCGAATATCCGCTTGACACGTAAGACTTGGCACGCGATTCTGTTCAGCTTTGCTGACATTTACCCAACAAAATCGCCGCATGCCTATTGTAGCATGCGACGATTCTCGTTACAACTTGAACTTCTGTTATTCAAGAGATTCTTTTATTTACTTTACTTTCGCTACTTTATTATAAGTTGCCTTTTTGCTGATTTTTGCTTTCTGAAGGTTCTTTTTTCAGTGCTCTCAGCGTTTTGGATTTCATCTTCTTAGGAACTGTAACTTTCATCTTAGAAGAAGTACCCTTGAATGCATTCCTGCCAACTTTCACGATCTTTGTTCCCTTGAAAGTTACGCTTGACAGCTTGCTCGCTTTATTGAATGCATTGGAGCCGATGCTCTTGACGTTGTTTCCAATCACGATGCTCTTCAGTTTCTTGTTGTTCTTGAAAGCATTCTTACCGATCGTGGTTACTTTGAAGCTGTAATTTCCAACTTTTACTGTATCCTGGATCGTAACTTTTGTTTTCTTCGTTGCTTTCAGTTTCACTGCAGAAACCGTTCCGTTTACTGCATCAGCTTTCGTTACTTTGTAAGTAACGCCTTTTACTGTAATGGTTGTTCCAACTGCCGGAACCTGTGGTGCCGGATTATTGTTTCCGTTGTTGTTATTGTTATCATCTTTCTTGACAAGAGCTGCTTTTGCATCGCTGACTGCTTTCAGTGCTGCATTTACTTCTGCCTCAGTAGCATCCTTATTCTCCAGAACTTTCTTAGCTTCTGCCAGTGCTGCTTTCAGTTTGCCTGCACTCTCAGCTGTGTAATCTGCTTCTTTGAATGATTCTGCTTCTTTGACTGCCTTGTTCAGCTCTTCGACTTTTTCTGCCGGTGCAGGGGTCGGAGTCGGTATCGGATCAATATCTTTTGATTTTACCGTGATGGTAACTTTGCCTGTTACACCGCTTCCGTCTTTTGCAGTTGCAATGATATCTGCACTTCCAACACCAATTGCTTTGATCAGACCACTTTCGTTTACTGTTACTGCACTTTCATTTGAGCTTGTCCATGTAACTTCTTTGTTGTCTGCATTTTCCGGTAATACAGCTGCAGCTGCCTGAGCAGTACCGCCGATCTCCAGTTCTTTCTTATCTGCTGTTACGCTGATGCTTGCTACTTTGACTGGCTCCGGATCTGGAGTAACCTGTTTTGCTTTTTACCGTGATCACAAGTTCTCCTGATACTCCGCTTCCATCTTTTGCTGTTGCTTTGATGGTTGCTGTTCCGGCTGCTTTTGCTGTGATCAGACCTGCTTCGCTTACGTTTGCCACTGTTTCATCTGAGCTTGTCCATGTAACTTCTTTGTTGTCTGCATTTTCCGGTAATACAGCTGCAGATGCCTGCATCGTATCACCGACGGTCAGCTCTGTCTTATCAGCTGTTACGCTGATGCTTGCTACTTTGATCGGCTTCGGATCTGGAGTTTCACTCTGGAACGTGAATTTTGCATCTGCCCACAGTGCGTGGTCGTTGTAATCTGCATCGCCTTCTTCTACGATCAGACGCAGATCTTTTACTTTGGATACATCGATATCTACGAGGTAGGACTGTCCGTTGGAGATCACATGGTCTTTGCGGTACAGCTCTTTGCCATCACCTTTGATCACATAGTTTACATCTGCTTTGTTTCCAAGTGTCTGGTCTGCACTGATACCGATGCGTGCGGTAAATCTGCTTACGCCCTTGCCTTCCAGGTTAACGCCCAGTTCTGCCGGTGCATGCATAGCCACACCTTTGTCAAAGCTCTGTTTTGTGCCTTCTACATAGACTGCCATCGGATTTCCGCATCCGCAGGCATCTCTTTGTGTTTTCGAAATATCCGCCCTGGTCAACGGTCCAGTCCATATCGGATACATACAGTTCATCCTGAACTTTGAAGTTGATCGTATAAGTCTTTTTCTACACCAAATGGAGAAACGGCTTTGATGGTCGCTGTGCCAGGAACTGCTGTTGCCTGTGTAACAGTTACAATGACATCATCTGATTTTTCGATTGCTTCTACCTGAGGAACCTTTCCTTCTTCGTAGCTTCCTCTTAAAAGTGTATAAGTGTACTCATTCTGTCCGTCACTGAAGTTGTCCAGTTCTTTGCCGTTTACTTTGATTCCGGTCAGCGGCATTCCGGATTTCACGTCTTCGTTGCTCTTTGCCATCTTTTCTTCATCTGATGTCTGTTTTGTCAGAGGAAGGATGCTGAATGTCTGTGTATAAGTCTTTCCTGCGGAAATGATGTATTTGCTCAGAGGAGCCGGACCGCAGCTTGCATTTCCAAGTCCGCGCTGCATCAGGTCAACAGTCAGAATGGTATTTTCCTGTACCGGAACCTGATATGGATGACGGTAGGATGCCAGATCTTCTGCTTTATAATGCAGGGCTCCGGATTCCATTTCGCTGTCAGAAGATACCAGGATACCTGTTCCGTCTTCTGCTGTCAGTGCTGTCCATCTTACACCTGTGTGGTTTCCGTTTTCCTGAGGTTTTACATATTTTTTTCAAACTGTTCGGTTACGGTGCTGTTGTATTTACCAGGTTTTGCACCGGTGTTACGGTCAACATAGTTTGCCTGCGGACCATTTCCGTAGTATGTCAGCTTCTCGTAATCTTTTGCAACTGTCATCTTCATACCGATTCTTGCAATATTTCCTGCAGAAGCACTCGGTGTAACCGTATTGGTTACTACGATCTCACCATTGCCATAGATCATGTAATCAATGCTGTTCGGTGTATTTACTTCTGGAATGCTTCCTGATACATGAATGTTGACTACTTGTCTTTCTTATCTACAGTGATGCCGTTCTCATCCAGCGTGAAGTTCTGTGCTGCATTCTTCATCGCTGTGGAGAAGGATGGGTCGTTGCTGACCGGTGCACGGTAGTAGTTCGGAACCGGTCCGTTCTCCAGCAGGCTCTTGCCGTCTACTTTGTAGCTGGTGATGTAACCCTTGTGCTTTGTCGATCACAACTTCAAATGCTTTGCCGTTTGTTTTGGATGTCTTTCCGGTAACAGTGATCGCATCATCGCTCTCTGCTACGTTTACTTTATCCATGTCAGATGCACTGATCGTTGGCTGTGCTTTTTCCGGAGTGTAAGCAAGATCAAATTCTTCAAATGCAACCTCATCACCTTCATGTCCGTAATAATCGCCTGCCCACGCAGCATCTTCTTTCAGTGTTACGGAGAGTGTCAGTGTATAGTCAGAACCTGCTGTCGCACTTACTTTCGGGAAGTTTGCCAGTGTTACGGTAGCTTCTGCCTGCGGTGCGATGTTCTTCTGCTCCTCGCTAAGCTGACCGCTTCCGATCACTTTGTTATCTTCTTTTTAATGTCCAGGAGACATTGTATTTGTTCAGGTTGGTGTTCAGGAACTCGTTTACAACACGGACTTTTCCGTTTGCTGCTTCACCGTCATCATAGAAGGAAACTTCCTGATGTACTTTCTTGACTTCATACAGTTCTGCGGAAGGTGTGCGGTCTGCATTTAAGATACCGTTTGCACAGAAATCATTATCATTTACCGTCTCGCCCCAGTCTCCGCCGTATGCGAAGTATGTGCTGTCTTTGTAGTTTGTTCCTTCTGATTTAATGGAAGCAGATCCAAAGTCAATAGAATAAGCTACGTTATCTTTTACTGCGTCCAGATTATCGTTTGTATTCTGGATCTGTTCCTCTGTCATAACACCTTTGATCACGGCTGCACGGTCGATTGCACCGTTGAAGGTTCTTCCGGACTGGTCTGCGGATGCTCCGATGGTGATGTCGATCGGATTGCTGGATGCATCACAGGTTGTCTTGTTGGTTCTTTGTCCTGTTGCAAGCTGTTTTCCATCGTAATACAGCTTGTACTCGGTACCGATATAAGTTGCCGTCAGACGATGCCAGTTTCCGTCTGTGAAATCAGATGGAATATCTGCGGATAAAGTACCACCGCTCCATCCGTCTACAAAGAACTCAAATTTACCATAGCGGTCAATCTGAAGGTTGTAGCCGTCGCTGTCTCCTCTGGAGATAAACGCCTGTGCGGATTTTGTAAAGTTCTCCGATGGTTTTACCCATACATCCAGTGTGATACCGGTTGTGCTGTTGGTTGCCAGTTTTGCACTGTCCGTCGCTGCATAAGTTCCCTGGATCGCTTTTTGTATTGTTGCGTCCTTCGGTAACTTTTCCGTCAAATTTCGTTGCAACACCGGTGTTCGGATCTGTGATCGTGTAAGTTGTTGTATTTTCTACTTTTGTAGAAACAGACTGATCGATCCAGTCCCAGATAAATCCACCCTGTGCATTCGGGTAGTTACGGAAAATATCCCAGTACTCTTTGAAGTTACCAAGGGCATTACCCATTGCATGGGCATACTCAGACTGGATATACGGCAGCTTATTGCCGGTGTTTGTTACCTGACTCTTGACAGAATCCACACCCCAGTACTGGGAGGAATAGATATCTACCATGGATTTTGTGCGGTCACCCTTTGTATAGCGGTTGTCACGCTCGTATTTACGGATACGGGACGGATCACGCTGCAGGATCCACTGTGTGGAATTGTAGAAGCAGTAGTTTTCATCCATATTGTAAGCCTGGTAAGTAGCCTCATTACCAAGGGACCAGATCACTACGGATGGATGGTTTTTATCGCGCTCTACCATATTCTGGGTGCGGTCCATAACGGAAGTATTCCAGATCGGATATCCGGACGGGATGTTGCTGCTTGTCGCACCGATGTGGGACTCTGCATTCGTCTCATCACAGATATAAATACCCAGCTCATCTGCCAGTCCGTACATATATGGATTGTTCGGATAATGGCTGGTACGGATCGCATTGACATTGAACTGTTTCATCATCTTCAGATCCGTCGTAATATCTTCTTTGGAGATTGCACGTCCGTCCTGGTCATCTGTTTCATGACGGTTTGTACCACGGAACATGATCTTTTCACCGTTGATCTGTACCTGTTCCTGACCTGCTTCGTTGATATCTGCTTTGCTGATCTCGCGGAATCCGACTCTCTGAACAGTGGTCTCCACGACATTGCCGTTTTCATCTTTTAACTGAACAAGCAACATGTACAGGTTCGGTGTATCTGCAAACCATTTGTCCGGATTGGTTACTTTTTTATCGCCGGTAAAGTGTGCACCCTTGTCATCTGCTTTCTCTGCCACATTTTCCTTTGCTGCCGGAACAGTCGCTTCGATCACCATCGGCTCAGACCACACTTTTGTCTTGCCGTCAATCTTATAAAGATCAGCAGATACGGTATATTTCTTGCCTGCTGCTGTATCATCACCGAGATTACGGATATCTGCATCCAGCGTCAGGGTTGCATCTTTATACTTGTCATCCAACTCTGTTTTTACAAACAGGTCACGCATCTCTACTTTTGCTTTCGAGTAAAGGTTTACATCACGGAAAATACCGCTCATACGGATAAAGTCCTGGTTCTCCAGGTAACTTCCGGTGGACCAGCGGTAAACTTCCACAGCGATAGTATTTTCACCCTTTTTCAGATAACTTGTAATGTTAAACTCATCCGTTGTGTAGCTGTCTTCGCCGTATCCGACTCTCTGTCCGTTTACATATAAATAGAATGCGGACTCTACACCTTCAAAGGATACGAAAACATCTCTTCCATCCCAGTCTGAAGGAACGGTAAAGGTTCTCTTGTACTGGCCGACGCTGTTGTTTACGGTCGGTGCTGTAACGTTTGCTCCAAGGCTGACATTTTCATAGTTCTGCCACGGATATCTCTGGTTTACATAGATCGGCTTTTCGTATTTAAAATTGCCGTCTGCATCCTTGATCGTCTGGATGGAACTTGGAACTTTGATATCATCCCAGCCTGAGGTATCCCAGTTCTCCACATAATTTTTTGCATCTGCACCTTTTGCCTGTTTTTCGCGGTCTGCCGGTTTCTGGGCAAACTTGAATTTCCAGGTACCATTCAGAGACTGTTTGTAAGCGGACTCGGATGCATCCTTATCCAGAACGGATTTCTCATTGGTCAAAGCTTTCTCTGCTGACTGACTCATATGGTGTAAAATACGCATGTGCCGGCTCCCGGTTCTCCTCTACTTTATCAATCTGGTCGTACCATTCTTCGCCTGCAAAACTGCTGTCAGCAGCATTTACCGGAAGTGTGAAACTTCCAATGCCGGTCACAAGCTCTCCGCCGATCATGGCACCGGCTAACACTACAGACAAAATTTTCTTTCTCAAATGCATGTACATTCCTCCTTTTATGCATTTTTTTCTTTTGCAGCCGTTCCGTTTCCCTTTCAGCTGCAATTTTTCTTTTTTTTTCTCTCTTTTCGCAGACTTTTTGTCATTTTGAAAATCTCTGCGAAAAATGAAGTCCCGCTGTGCGGGACTTCCAGCACCCTCTCGGGATACATGTTAAGTTTATTATAGTACATTTTTATGTTTTTGTCTATATTGTTACTATTTATTTTTATCAAGCATTCGTTTTTAGTAATTTTCTACATATTCTCTGTCCGTTTATTGTCTATTTCGCCAGTTTCGTTGATTCCATCGGAAACATCCACGCTTCCAGGAACCTGTTTTATCACCTCTGGAAACTTACGACACTATGCAAAATGAACGAATTCCCAAAGAAGGCACTTTTACGTGCCCTTCTGGGAATTCGTTCATTTGCACATACACACTTTTTTTCTGTATACAGTTTGTCTATTCCTTTCACAGGAAAGCCGCCTTCATTTTCTCTGCCACTTCCTGCAGTTTCTGTGCTCTTTGTCCGAATATCCGGACAGCGAGATCATTCTGCACCAGTTTTGTCACGCCGCCATCGCACTCCGGTTCCTGTTCCAGGATCTCCCAGATATTCTGCTGCAGTTCTTCGCTGCCGCCGGTCAGAAAGATATTTGCCATATGCGTGTAACCTTCGTACATACCGATGCCTTCCATATCCATCTTTTCCGGCTCATAGCGGGTGTTGTCCCGGTAGATCAGGCTGCCGCTTCGCCAGACGGAAACTTTCGATGCATACTTCCGGTAGCGAAAGCGTTCCCCGGATGCTTTTCGACCGCAGGAAATGATTTCCATCAGAAAGAATCTTGAACTTTCGTCTTCGAGATGGATTTTCATATCACTTTCAAATGCAGACTGTGCATATGGGATCACCGGCTGCGGATAATAACAGAAGACTGCATTTTTTTTCACTTCTGCCGTCACACTCCGGCGTGCCAGTCCTTCTTTCATCTTATGCACTTTATCAAAAGACTGAGAAAGAAATTCCAGATTGCTTCCTTCGGAAATCTGAAAGGTGTCCTGAACATCGCCTTCCATGATTCCGGCCGAAGCACACAGCGGCATAATGGAAATTCCGCCATCTTCTTTTGGAAATGGTGTCATAACTTTATAAGGTGCAGTAAAGGAAAGATCTTCCACTATGGTTTTTCCATCCCGGCTTCCGGTGCGGATCGACAGTCTGGATATTTTTCCGAATTTGTTTTCTGTCAAATGTTCGTCCGCCTTTCTTTTTTTATTTTTCAAGAATGCTTCTTATATTCTTGCTGTGAAGTAAAGCGGACATTCACAATCCGCTTCTCTGCGTTCAAGTCGAACATTATGCTTACAGATCTTCCAGCAATACACTTTTTTTGATCCATTCTACTACTTTATCCACATTTTCATCCCCGCGGATGTTGGTAAACTGGAATGGACGGTCACCACGCATTTTCTTTGAATCACGTTCCATGACTTCCAGACTTGCTCCGACATATGGTGCGAGGTCGATTTTGTTGATGACAAGCAGATCTGATCTGTGATACCAGGGCCGCCTTTTCTCGGAATTTTATCTCCTTCTGCGACATCGATCACGAAAATCGTGGCATCTACCAGTTCCGGGCTGAAGGTTGCGGAAAGGTTATCTCCGCCGCTCTCGATAAAGAGCAGTTCAATATCCGGGAAACGCTCCATCATTTCATCAACTGCTTCAAAAGGTTCATCGAGGCATCTTCACGGATTGCCGTATGCGGGCATCCGCCGGTTTCCACACCGATGATCCGCTCGACCGGAAGAACACTGTTTTTTGCCAGAAACTGTGCGTCTTCCTTTGTATAAATATCATTGGTGATGACACCAATGCTGTAGTCTTTTGCCATTTTTCTTGATAATGCTTCGATAAGTGCTGTTTTTCCGGAACCTACCGGGCCGGCAACTCCAATTTTCACGTATGACATACTTTTTTTCCTCCTGCTATGACATATACAATCTGGAATACAGCTTCTCGTGCTGGATTCCTCTGATATCAAATCCAGGTGCTGACAGGCACAGGTCATCTTCGCTGTAAGTTCGGATCTCTTCCAGAATTTCTGCAAATTCCGGATAACATCCGCTCAAAAGCTGCTGTCCTGCACTCTGACTGAGCGGGATGGTTTTGACACAGTTTGTTACCATTGCGGAAGTCTGTGCATATAAATAATGATACAACGTCTCTTCTTCCTCGATTCCAAGAGCCGCACAGAAAACTCCGTACACAATGCAGTGACTGACCGCTTTTCCCTTTCTTGCGTCCAGATACGCTTCAAAAATTTCTCTGTTTTTCATCGGCATCGTTTCTGCATGCAATTTTTCGATTGTCTTTGTGAAACGGGAACCCATTTTTCTGGACGCTTCTCTCTGTTCCATTGGAATCCTGGATGCTCCGAGGATTTCTTCCAGCTCATCCAGTCCGTCTGTATCACTTTGATCTGTCAGTTCCCACGCAAGACGAACTGCCAGCAGATCGGTATAAGCAAGTGCGAAACGCAGTTTTTTATTATATTCTGCCGCTGTTTTCTCATCGCAGACGCTTCCCTGCTGGATGTAAGTTTCCAGTCCCTGCGAGTGAGAATAGCCTCCGATCGGGAAAAGTGCGTCATTTACCTGCAATAAGAAGAAACGGCGAATTTCCTGTTCTCTGTCCATATCCGTTCCTCTCTCTTTTGTGATGCCGGAGCACATTCTGCCCCGGCACCGTAATATCTTTTATATTCTCAGTGATGATGGTTGTGGATCGCTGCGGAAATCCGTCGGTCAAAATCAAGTTTCCGCACGGTTTTTTCTGCTTTTACACCGTGCAGTTTTTCCAGCATCGCCATCATCGGCTCATTGTAAATGGTGATAAAGGTATTTTCTTGATCTCCCCAGAAAAGCGGTGCATGGCGGTTTCCGATCTCATAGCAGACTTTTGCCACATATTTTTCGTGTCCCGGTGCAAGCGATACTTCGATCACTTCGCACGGCGGTGTGTTGACCACGATCACCACACCGTCTGCATCATAGATCACATCATCCTGAAACAGTCCTCTTGTCAGAATGGAATCATCCATACGGATGCCCACTTCACGACCCTGGCCGGTCACTTTTCGATGGATCTTTTTAAATGCTTCATGCCACTCGATATCCACATATTCTACTGTTTTTCCTGTGATATCCACATCTTTTAATTTTCCGATTACTTTTTCACAAACCATTCTACCATACTCCTAAGATCAGCATGATTCCCGGAATCCATGCGGTGACCACGCCTTCAAACACCTGAAGCAGCGGTACAAATTTTCCGAGCTTTTTGCCCATGATATCTTCTACAAATGCAGTTCCCCAGAGGATTGCCCACAGATACCAGATACCTGCCCAGCGGATATCTGCGGTAATTCCAAGTGCTGCACTTCCGGTAATTCCCTCGATGGTTCCAAAGATCAGTGCATTGACTGCAACAAAGGTGGAAAACCATGCAAACGGAATCGGGCTGAGCTTGTAAATCTTGCTGAATGCAACAAACAGATAGGTAAATCCAAACAGAAGTCCGGTTCCTGCCGCATAATAATTACCCTGTACCAGGCTCACGAAATTGATAAAGACCGACAGGCCTCCGGTCAGCAAATTCATCACTGCCGCCGATTTGCCATCGACTTTGTACAGCGTACACATGCCGTTGTTGATCAGTACAATTCCCACAAATAAAAGGCAAACTCCTAACATTTTGTTCCTCCTAACTCTTTATTTAAATTGATGTCCTCAAAATTGCTCCGTTATAATATAACTCTCGCAATTTTGCAATCATTCATAATCCGCTCATTTTTCTGCGAAAAATGGCTGCTTTTTATGATTTGGCGGGATTCATAGACATAAAAATGTATGCAAGCATCCATTTTATGTCCATTTCTCCCTTGGACATCAAAATAAGTTATACAGCTGTGTAAGCGGCAGTTTTTTGTGCCGGTTTGGATGTGATGGATTCTCCGTCGACCGTCACTTCATAGGTTTCCGGATCTACGGTGATCTTCGGTGTGCGATTATTAAATACCATGTCTTTCTTGGCGATCGTGCGGCATCCTTTTACCGGAACAACGGTTTTTCCAGTCCGTATGCATCTTTGATATCTGCATCGTAAGCTGCTTTGGAGACAAAGGTCAGGCATGCTTCATTTTTTGCCTTGCCATGTGCTGCGAACATCGGCTGATAGAGAACTGGCTGTGTGGTCGGGATGGATGCATTTGCATCACCCATCTTAGATGCAATGATCATGCCGCCTTTGATGATCATATCCGGTTTTGCACCGAAGAATGCCGGTTTCCACAGTACCAGGTCTGCGAACTTGCCTTTTTCCACAGAACCTACATAATCTGCAATACCATGTGTCAGTGCCGGATTGATCGTATATTTTGCGATATAACGTTTCACGCGGAAGTTATCGTTTCCTTTGCCTTCGTCTTCCGGAAGTGCTCCGCGTTCGTCTTTCATTTTGCTTGCTGTCTGCCAGGTACGTGTGATAACTTCGCCGACACGGCCCATCGCCTGGGAGTCGGAACTCATCATACTGAAAATACCCATATCGTGCAGAACATCCTCTGCTGCGATGGTTTCCGGACGGATTCTGGAATCTGCAAATGCGACATCTTCCGGGATTTTTTGTCCAGATGATGGCATACCATCAGCATGTCCAGATGCTCATCCAGTGTATTGACCGTGTATGGCATGGTCGGGTTTGTGGATGACGGAAGTACATTTCCTGCTGCCGCTGCACGAATGATGTCCGGTGCGTGTCCTCCGCCTGCACCCTCGGTGTGGTAAGTATGGATCGTTCGGCCTCCGATCGCTGCCAGGGTATCTTCGACACATCCGCCCTCATTCAGCGTATCGGTATGGATTGCTACCTGCACATCGTACTCATCTGCTACATTCAGGCAGTGGTTGATAACAGCCGGTGTCGCACCCCAGTCTTCATGAATTTTCAGTCCCATGGCGCCAGCTTTTACCTGTTCGATCAGCGGAGCCTCATCCGAGCAGTTTCCTTTTCCGAGGAATCCAAGGTTCATCGGATATTCTTCTGCTGCTTTGAGCATCATTTTCAGGTTCCACGGTCCAGGTGTACAGGTCGTTGCATTGGTTCCGTCTGCCGGACCGGTACCGCCTCCAATCATCGTTGTCACACCGCTGTACAGTGCACAGTCAACCTGCTGCGGGCTGATAAAATGAATGTGGGTATCAATTCCGCCGGCAGTTACGATCATGCCTTCTCCTGCCAGCGCCTCTGTGGAAGCACCAACGGTCATTCCAGGTGTCACCCCGTCCATGATATCCGGGTTTCCTGCTTTTCCGCTCCCTGCGATCTTTCCGTCTTTGATTCCGATATCTGCTTTTATGATTCCGGTCACATCCACGATCAGTGCATTTGTGATGACCAGATCCAGATCTCCGTCTTTGCTGCAGGTCTTAACAGACTGTCCCATACCGTCACGGATGGTTTTTCCGCCTCCGAATTTAATTTCATCTCCATAGGTGGTAAAATCTTTTTCCACTTCAACGACAAGACTTGTATCTGCCAGTCTTACTTTATCGCCCACGGTCGGGCCGTACATCATTGCATATTTTTCACCGGAAATTTTTACGCTCATCTGCCATCCTCCTATACAAAACCTTTTAATGCTGCTTTTTCCATAGAAGCTTTTTTCGTGTCTTCTTCTGCTCTGGCTCTTGTCAGGTCATTTAATCCAAATACACGCTTTCTGCCGCCCATCTGTGTGAGCTGAACCTCTTTTTCTTCGCCCGGTTCAAAACGAACTGATGTTCCTGACGGAATGTCCAGATGATATCCATAAGCTGTCTCACGGTCAAACGAAAGGCATTTATTTACTTCGAAAAAATGATAATGAGATCCCACCTGCACCGGGCGGTCTCCTTTATTCGCAACAAGAATTTTCACTATGTTTTTTTCCTTCGTTGAGTGTGATCTCTCTGTCTGCCGGAATAATTTCACCGATTTTCATGTTTGTTGTCCTCCTTCTTCAAGATTCGCCCGCAAATCATCTACGGGTCTGCCTCTGTCTACTGGATCGGATTATGTACCGTTACCAGCTTGGTTCCATCCGGAAAAGTTGCCTCTACCTGTACTTCTTCCAGCATATCTGCAACACCATCCATAACATCTTTTTTTGGTAAGGATCTTCGTTCCAAGCTGCATCAGTTCCACAACCGTTTTTCCGTCACGTGCCAGTTCCAGAAGTTCCGAACTGATATAAGCAAGCGACTCTACATAATTCAGCTTCACGCCGCGTTCTTTTCTCTCTTTGGCAAGATTTCCCGCCATGTGAAGCATCAGTTTTTCCTGTTCCTTCGGGGTAAGTCTCATAGTAATCCTCCTGTTCGTTTATTTAGTAAGAATAAAATCAACATCAACAGTTCAGCCATGTAAGCTCGATTTGGCGATTCCATCGCCTTTTTTCGCTGCTATCGCAGCTAAAATCTCGCTTTTGGCAGAGTGCCATATCAAAATACATAAAAATATTCATTTGCAAACTTGTTTGCATTCATATTTTTTTGCATTTTGTCACGGCTGAACTGTTACAAAAAAGACGCAGACAATGGCTCCCTTTACAGGCTCCATTGTCTGCGTCTTTATCCCTATGGATTTGCTATGCATTATAGCCGATTTTATTTTTTCCGTCAAGCAGTTTTTTGAAAGATTTTTGCATTATTCGAATGTTTTTGCTGTTATTTTTCCTGGTTTCCTTCGTTTTCTGCATTATTTTGAACGTTTTGATAAACTTTTGCTTTATCAACACGATGGTCATCCATCTTCAGGACAACTACTTTCACGCCGTCACTTACAAAACTGTCCCCCTCTTTCGGGATCTGCCCCAGCTCTTCCATGATCCAGCCGCTCAAGGTATTGACATCCACCGCTTTCTCGATATCCAGCAGTTCAAATACTTTATCAATATTTGCCGATCCGCTCATCAGATATTCCCGGTCTGAAATTTTTCGATTTCTTTGATGACACGGTCATGCTCATCCCAGATATCACCGACCAGCTCTTCGATGATATCTTCAATCGTAACCAGACCTTCAGTTCCGCCAAATTCATCCAGAATGATCGCAATGTGAGTTTTACTGTCCTGAAGCTTTTTCAGCAGGACACCGATCTTCATCGTCGGTGTGATAAACAGCACCGGGCGGATGATATCTTTCAGAGGTCGGTCGGTATGATAAATGAAATTGTGGAAATCCTTCTGGTTGACAATGCCGACAATATGGTCGATATCTTCCTCGTAAACCGGAAGTCTTGAAAATCCGGTATCCAGAAACATTTTTGCGATTTCTTCTTTTGTCGCATCCAGCGGAATACTCTCAATGTCCACACGCGGCGTATAAATATCACTTGTCTCAAGATCCATAAAACCAATCGCACTGCGGATCAGTGTACTTTCATCGGCATCGATCCCGCCTTCCTGCTCTGCTTCTTCCACGATCGTCATCAGCTCCTCGTCCGTGATCCCACGGTCATCCGAAGGCTTGTTGAACAGTTTGACAAGCAGCTTTTTCCATTGAGCGAACATCCAGATAAATGGTTTTAAAAGCACCATCAAGGCCCGGATAAACGGTGCGGAAAAAACATGGCAAATTTCTCCGGCGATTCTTTGGCAATGCTTTTCGGCGAGATTTCACCAAAGATCAGCACGACAACCGTGACGGAAGCTGTTGCAACGCTCGCCCCTGTCTGCTCACCCAGAAATTTGACACAGAGCAGTGTCGCCACAGATGAGAGCAGAATATTGACCAGGTTGTTGCCGATCAGGATCGCAGAGAGCAGCGTGTCGTAATTGTCTGCCAGCTGAAGTGCAAGTGCTGCGGATTTGTCACCCTTGTCTGCCATTGTTTTCATACGTGCATGGCTCATCGTGGAAAAGGCTGTCTCGGTCGCTGAAAAATATGCGGACAAAACAAGACAGACCAGAATAATAACCAATGAAGTCGAGTCACTGGACATGATAAATAAAAACCTCCCTTTCAAAAAAGCATGGCCTGTTGTACCCTGACAACAGACCATGCCCTGTCTTTCTTTGTAATCTGTTTTCTATTGTTATTATATGAGATAGCAGCCACAGTGTCAATGGGAAGGTTTGCTGCTCACTGCCAAATCACCTGCTTAATCCTCGCCTCCTTCGTCATCATCAAACTCATCGTCTTCCATCTCATCCTCATCAGACTCATCGTCTTCATCATCTTCAAACGCATAGTCCTCGTCATCTTCCATCACATCATACTCGATCTCATCATGATCCTCGTCATCTGCGTCTGCCGTATCTTCACCGATATCAACGCGAGGTGCCTCCATTTCTGCAAGCTTTCTCTGCAAAATATCGAGAAGAGCATCCGTATTGCCCGTTCTTGCCTGCAGCAGTTCACGAAGCCGTCTCCTTCCATCCTCACACTTTTCAATAGCTTCTTTTGCCGGTACATCTTTGAAAAGAATATCGATGATTCCCGGTGCGTAAGTCTCATACATATTCGCAATACAGTAAATGCTGTTCTCGATCACTTTCTGTGATGGAATGATTCCGTCACAGTCAACATAGCTCTTATAGCGAATTTCTCCGTCATTATAATCCATTTCAAAACAGCCATTTTTCAGACCATAGTTTGCTTTGCAGATAAATTCAGCCATCTGTCCCATCATCTTTTCGTCTTCATGATCCGGACTCACCGGGGTAATGCCGTAGAAAGTGATGTGCTTCTCATGTACTCTGACCATATACTGAATCTGGGAAAGTCTGCTTTTGATCTTCAACCCGAAACGAAACATCCCCTTTTCTTTATCGAAAGAATACTTCCAGTCATCTTCATCCAAAAATGCTTTCACCCCATTTGCAAGCTCCATAGAATAGTTTTTCATCATAAAGTCCTCCTTTTTCTCTTTGAGTTTTGTTTTTTCTCGATGTAATAAGTATGACATGCTCAAAAGCACAAAAAGGAGGGGGGAGTCATCTCACATCTGATATAAATTTCACAACACTATAATATAACGGTTTGCCAGCCTCAACACAGTTCCCACCGGAACTTTATATTCCCACTCCGGCTCCAGTATTTGTTCCCGTTTCTCAGAAACAAGATATGTATGACCGGTCGAACCTAAGTCTCTTACCGTATACATTCCATCCCTGTCTTTCGCTTCCAACAGAAGATGCTGCCTACTCACGTTCCTGGAATCCAGACTCAGATCACATCTTTCCTGATTTTCCCGTCCGATTATGATATTTTGCTGTGACCATCTGTGCAGTTCCATCGTTTTACATTCCAGAACTGTAATTTGACCGCTTTTGCCAAAGGCACGGCTTTCCCGGTTACTTTCAACAACAAAAAGAAGATTTTCATTGAAATGCTTTTTTCTCCAATTCCTTTGGCGGTGGACATTTCTGTGCCGATTCCAGCGGAATCGGATCAATACCGTCCGCTCCCTTTTTTGCATATGCATAACGCCATTCCCGGTCAACCCACACTGACTTGCTTGCGTGAACAGACCAGCACAGAAACAGAATATCTTTTTCGTCGATTTCTCTTTTGATCCTCTTTTCCCAGTCCTCACCGCTGTGCATACTCTCCACATCAAAAAACATTTCCAGATCCGGTCTTGCTTTTCGGATTCCCATCATAACAAAAAGCTACCTGGCTGATATCCTTTCTGGAATAAGAGACAAAAGCAGAATGAATATCCCTTCTTTTCATTTCCGGCTTCTGTACTTTGTTGTCCTGACACTTCACCAGAAAGCTGATTTTTGATGCCGGCACATCGTTGATCGAAAGAACTCCTTTGAATAACACCGTTGATTTTTTCCAATCACTCTTTAAAGTCACCGGAAAATCAAAAATCAAATATTTCTGATTCCAGTACTGTACCTGCTGCTCCTCTTCAATATCAACACCATCTGCACTTATTAAAACCGTAATTTTTGCATGATCCTGAGCCTGCATAGGACTTCCATGTTTCTCTTGAACGGGATCACTTGACTGTGCGATCATGTCATCCACGATTTTCCGATACTGTTCTGCGTAAAGCGTGACCGTCACGATTGCATATTCCTCTGCCTGAATTTGCCTGGGAGCAATGGCGGAAACTTCAACATCACTGACCGCAACACTTTCAGAAGGAATCGTACTTTTGAAATCCTCTGCAAAACCAGGATCTTCTACCGGGGCATTGAGATCACATATATCTTCAAAAAGATTCCGCTCACAGAATGGCAAACCGCTGGTTTGGCTATACATATTTAGGATATACTCTACATCTTTTTTCACATTCCCAATACACTTTTAACAGCCAATCTACCTTTTTAGAATACTGTTCCATTTGCCTTCTCATAGCTTCATCATCTATCCGTTTGTAAAATACCTGCGAAGCAAGACTTTGGGCTTCCGATTGCAGACTTCTTGCTTCACAGGAAAAATCACGCAATTCCTGTAAATAGCGGTACAGGAAATTCGGTTGACAATAGAGCTGTGATGTTCTGCTGAGAAAAATTTTTCCTTCCCTGACATCCTTCTCAGATATTTGATTCAAAAAACATATCTGACGTTGATATAAATCAATCTGTTCCTGAAGTTTCTGTTTTAATTGCTCCAACTGCTGAAATTCTTCAAATTCAAGCAAATCTGCTTCTAAAATTTCTGTATTCGAATCCGAAACCGGTTGTCCCGGAATTGTTATTCTTTTTGTGCACAGTAAAAACCTTCAGAACTTCTTTGTAGGATTGTTGACAATTCTCGATTTTTTTTCCAGCATATTCAGGCACTGCCGTGCTGAATCATTTAATCCTTCCGATATAGCTTTTATCTGATACCCAATCTGTTTCTCTATAAAATCTGACAAAATTGCTCCCCCTCCAATCATACCTAAATCCACTATCCGTCATCTGTTTCCATTATTTTCCTGTTCGGCTTTACTGAAAAAATGCCCTGAATCTCAGGAAAAATATTCTATACTTTGCAAATAGTAACATTCATCTTCCTGAGGTTCAAGGCATTGTCCACGATCTGTTCTTTACTTTTTGTAAATTGCTTTTGTACTCATTCCTTTTGATTTAAAGAACTTTTTATATGTTTTGAATTGTTTTGCCGGTACTTTTACTTTGATCTTTTTTGTATGTACCCTTAAAAGCTTTTGTGCCGATATTTTTCTTTGTCAGCATACTTGTTCTGATGGTGATGGTTCTGAGATTCTTACAATTATAGAAAGCCTGTTTTCCAATCCTTCTGACATTTCTGCCGATCACTGTTGTTCTCAGCAACTGATTGTTTTTAAAAGCATTTGCTGAAATACCGGTCACTGCATAAATTGTACCATTTATCGAAACAGTATCCGGAATTTTTACAGCTTTGCTCTGAACAATCTGTCTTACAAACTCAACACTGCGTCCATCTGCAAGCACCTTATAAACACCGTTTGACGCTTTATCACCTATCATTTCGCCCGGCGTTACTGTTTGTTTTGGCTGTTCCAACTTTGCTAAAACTTTTTCCTTCTTCCAGCAACGTGCCACAGTCCTGACAATAAATATCTCCTGTGTAACCTTCCTGGGTATAAGTCGCTTCCTTTGCAAACTTCGTGATTTTTATTCCGTGACCGGTAGACGGAATCTCCTCAATCTTTGTAGATTCACATATACTGCAAGTGTAAGTTCTGATTCCCTTTTCCGCACAGGTCGTTGCTTTTGTTACGACTCCCTCATCCCAGATATGACCTGTCTTCGGGATCACTGTTCCTGATGAAAGTTTCGTTCCGCAATCTTTACAATAAGTATCCCCGGTGTAACCTTCTTCCAAACAGGTTGCAGATTTCGCACCGCGAAGTTCTGTATTTAAATGTTCACCTGTCGCCGGGATTTCTTCTGGTTCTTGTTGTATTGCAGTTTATACAGGTGTAGGTTTTTATTCCAGATTCTGTATCCGTTGCTGGTTTTGTTATTCTTCCAGAATCCCAGATGTGGTCTGTTTTGGCGATTGTTTCGCCTGAAGAAAGTTTTTTTTCTCCGCAGTCTTTACAATAGGTGTCTCCCGTGTAACCTTCCTGGGCACACGTTGCTTCTTTGACATTTCGAAGTTCCGTGTTCTGATGATTTCCTGTTGCTGGGATTTCTTCTGTTTTTGTTGTGTTACAGCTTGTACAAGTGTAAGTTTTGGTTCCTGACTCTGTACATGTTGCGGCTTTCGTTACCTTTCCTGCATCCCAGGTGTGCTCTGTTTTGGCAATTGTTTTTCCAGAAGAAAGTTTTGTTCCGCAATCTTTACAGTAGATGTCTCCAGTGTAACCTTCCTGGGCACACGTTGCTTCTTTTACATTTCGAAGTTCTGTGTTCTGGTGATTTCCTGTTGCTGGGATTTCTTCTGTTTTCGTTGTGTTACAGCTTGTACAAGTGTAGGTTTTGGTTCCTGGCTCCTTGCATGTTGCCGCTTTCGCTATTTTTCCTGCATCCCAGGTATGATCTGTTTTAGCAATTGTTTTTCCTGAAGAAAGTTTCGTTCCGCAGTCTTTACAGTAAGTGTCTCCGGTGTAGCCTTCCTGGGCACAAGTTGCTTCTTTGACATTTCGGAGTTCCGTGTTCTGATGATTTCTCGTTGCTGGAATTTCTTCTGTTTTCGTTGTATTACAGCTTGTACAAGTGTAGGTTTTGGTTCCTGACTCCTTGCATGTTGCCGCTTTCGTTATCTTTCCTGCATCCCAGGTATGATCTGTTTTAGCAATTGTTTTTCCTGAAGAAAGTTTCGTTCCGCAGTCTTTACAGTAGGTGTCTCCGGTATAGCCTTCCTCTGTACACGTTGCTTCTTTGACATTTCGAAGTTCCGTGTTCTGGTGGTTTCCTGTTGCTGGAATTTCTTCTGTTTTTGTTGTGTTACAGCTTGTACAAGTGTAGGTTTTGGTTCCTGACTCTGTACAGGTTGCGGCTTTCGTTATCTTTCCAGAATCCCAGGTGTGCTCTGTTTTGGCAATTGTCTTTCCAGATGAAAGTTTCGTTCCGCAGTCTTTGCAGTAGGTGTCTCCTGTGTAGCCTTCTTCTGTGCAGGAAGGTTTATTACTATTTTTGACTTCAACATTCATATGCTCACATTTTTTCGTCCAATGAGCATATAATGTTTGATCATTCGTTAACATAATAATATCATCTTCCTCAACTTTTTCTCCATCTTCTTTTTCTGTATACCAACCATCAAAAAAATATATCCAGAACGGCTTGGATTTGGAAGCACTCCATAGTGTTCCATATTTATAACATTTCGTGGTTCGCATTCGTTTCCACCACAGCTATCAAAATAAATTGTTGGTTGAGTAATAGTAACTGTTTTTGTTCCTAAAAAAGTAACATCCTTTCCTCCACCAATATTCATTGCTGATGCTTCTATCGTATATGTTCCACTCAATGAAGTAATAAACTTTTCTGAGAAACCATGGTTATTTCCTACCGAATATGCATTATTTACATCTGGTCTTTCCAAATTAGCTAATGTGATACCAATTAACGTAGCTTTTCCAGCAGAGTCCTTTGCATAACAATGAATATAAACACTTTCATTTTTATTACTTCGATCAAATGCCCACCCCCTTATAGAAATACAGCCAACCCCACCTGTAGCTGTTTCAAAATTTCCTTCTGCATTATATGTATCAAAATCATTTAATGCTATAGCCTGTGTGCTTCCATCATTTCCATAAATATATATATGACAAAAATAATGTTGACTTACAAAACTACTATATTCAATATCTTTAAAATAATCTCCAGCACCATTATAATTTGCATCGTACCACTTTAGATCTCTCTGATCAGACGTTGACCATACTGCAAATCTTACACTTTTTATTGACGTTGGATTTGATATGGCAACTACCGGTCTAAACGTTGTGTCTGTCGCATTTCCCCAATATACACCCCTTATACTGGGTTTAGAGTAATCATAATTATCTAATCTTTCCATTTCAACCGATTGCACGCTTCCATTATATCCATATACATACACATGACATATATATAACTTATTTGCAAAGTCAACAAAATCAATATCTTTGAAATATCCACCTATTCCATTATAATTCGCATCATACCACTTTAAATCACTCTGATCCCCTGTCGTCCATACTGCAAACCTTACCTTTTCAACTGTTTCTGGATTATTAATTATAACTACTGGTCTAAATGTTATATCAGTCATATTTCCCCAGTATGTGCCCACTATTGTAGGATTATTCATTGTTGTTGTCGACTTAAAATTAGGTCTTATCACTCCCCAAAATTTATTATAATTATGCGTTACTCTTTTTACATGCACTTCCTCTAGGCCAATTTTGATCCATGGATACAAATGAATGTACATCCGCCGATAAAATAATTGCAACATGTCCATACGGAGTTAACTCAGTCCCCAAACTGCAATATCTCCCGGCTCCGGTACAAAATCTGCCGTATTTTTTATTCTTATCCATCCATCTGGTAACGCATTGCTTACATAATCACGTCCATTACCTTTAACATATTTTGATTGTCCTAAATATTTATAATAGTATGCAATTAAATCTACACATTGTGCACCATACGCTCCATCATAATCAAGAAATTTTCCTTCTTGTGCATAAACCCATTTTAATGCATCATCTCTTGTACCGGCATCTGCTGCCAGTACATGATGAGAAGCCATTAAAGTCATTACTAGAATCATTAAAGCCAATATTGTTACTTTCAACTTCCTTTTTTGTACCATTTTCCTTCTCCTCCGTTTCATAATTCAGACGTTAAGAAACATATATGATACAATCAAATATAGGAGAAAAAGCACAAGAAAAGCATGAAAAACAGTATTTTTACTGCAATTTCATGCCACTACTCAGATGTACCGAAACGTCTACCTTTCGACACAGTTTTATCTACTATTTTCTTATATCTCCTGTAAAATGTCGTATGACTGACTCCCAACACTTCTGCTGCCTGCCGTGTAGATAATTCTCCCTGTTCACACCTCCTGCAAATTTCTTCAAATTCTTCCGGCATTTCTTTTTCCGGTCTGCCAAATTTTTACCCCTACGTTTCGCTACTTCGATCCCTTCCATCTGTCTTTGAGAAATAAATTCTCTTTCTGTCTGGGCAACATAGGCAAAGATTTGCAGTACCAAATCTGAAATCAGTGTTCCGGTCAAATTACCCGACTTTTTTCTTGTATCAAGCAATTCCATATCCAGTACCAAAATATCTGCTTTGATTTCTTTTTTGTTATGTATTGCCACTGAACCAGAATATCACTATAATTTCGCCCCAGGCGATCAATGCTTTTAACAATCATCAAATCTCCGGCTTTTAGCTTTTTCAGCAATTTCTGATACGCCGGACGCTCAAAATCTTTCCCCGACTGATAATCACAATAAATATTTTTCTTTTTGGAATATGATAAGGCTCCAAAGCAAAGATTTGCCGCTCTACATTCTGCTCCTTTGTAGATACTCGAATATATGCATATTGTTCCATTGCTTTCCTCCTGTATTATCTTTTTTCATAATACAATATACGTAAAACAGCAATAAATAAACTTGCCACACTGGCAGGATTAAAACAATCCACCATTGACAATATTCTTCGTGGCACCAGCAAAAATCCTAAGGTACACACCCTCCATAAAATTGCAAATGTATTTGGAATGACATTGAGTGAATTTCTTGATTTTCCAGAGCTGAATGATTATTCTATTGAAGATGAGTAAGACTATAAACAATTATAAACTACATAAAATAGGGAGACTGATGTCTCCCTGTGATATACTATTTAATGAGTGCTATTTAGTTATTATTATTTAATTAATGTTATTTAGTTATTATTATTTTAATTATTATTTTCTCTCAATTTTTACTATATTATATATTTGTTATTCACCTTTGTCAATTGAATTTTGAATTAAATTTTCATCTGGTTGCACATCTACTTCATCCATTATTCTTGCCCATTCTTCATCTGGTTTTACAATTAGTCTAGAGTTCATATATGCCCATTCTACAGGTAACACAGTAACACCTTCATAATATTCATTGGCATCACTTTTTTATTTTATTCATGACTAATGCTAATTTAACTGGTGCACCTGGGAAATATAATGGAGCTAAAAGCTGAATTTTATTTTCACCAGTGTCTGTATTATGATAGTAAAATGGGAGTGCTAATTTGAAATTTCTTTTCAGTTTTTTCTCTAAAGTTCCCTTTGCAGCATCAAGCAATACATTGATAAGTCGTTTGTCTGTATAGCCCGCTTCGATAAATCTTTCAATATTATCATCTATTATATGTTGTTTTTTTTCAAGGTTAATTCTAAAGAGCTATCATATATTAAATCCTTGACATTATCAAAGTAACTTGCCAACTGAGGAATTTGGGAGAAATGCATTGTAAACTGTTTATCCGTTTCTTTAAAAAAAACCTACCAAATACCAAGGCAGTCCATCTTTTTTACTACTTTTTTAAACAAGGCAATAATTTCTTGATCATATATTGTTAATAATCCGGTATTCATGCAACGATATTCTTTGTCCTCTGATGTTATAATTTTGTTTTCTTCACTAAGCCTATTATAAGTAAAAAAGAAATAATTTCGCAAAATGCGGTATGGATCTGTTTCTCGTATTTTTTATATGTCCATATTTCGGGTTGTGCCATTTTTGCTAATAATTCAAATTTTTTATTTTGCATTTCCCTTATTCCTAAAAAAAACTTCATTTTTTATATTCCCCATATTTTACTTTCCTTTCATTTATAGTAATATATATAATATTATATCATTCAATCATCCATAAGCCTCTGGAAGTTAAATTCCCTTTTCACGTAAAACTAAAAAATGCCCTGAACACCAGAAAAGTACTGTCTTAAAATAAAATGTACTCCTATTACCTTCCCTTGGTTCAAGACATCTTCGATACAATTTATTTTGTGATTACCATAACAGTAGGCGGTTAATTTTTCTGCAGAGGCATACAAAGTACTAATGGCACTCGTTTTGCAACAACCGAAGTAAAATGAAGAATTGTATCCCTCTGATTATATAAGAATCTATCGAAAAATATTAAACCATGCGTATTATGGACTTCATCACAGCCGTGAGCTTCTGGCTTAATCTGCTTTCGTATCGGATATACATTCGGCAAAGATAATAATAAATCACAAAAAATAACCGCTCTACTGTTAGGTTCTCATTGAGTGGAAAACACACTCTCTTTTCACTTTCTCAGTTAGAGGTCGAGATATACCTGTTGTTAAGTCTTAATGACTTATATATAGTATATACTAATTTGACATAATTTGCAACTACATTTTATATAATTTAAGTTTTTCAATATTCAAATTGTGATATTTATTCGTCAATCAAAATCTAAAACAAAAAGTGTGACACTGTTGATCTTTTTTCATATCAGTCAATCAAATTTGCTATTTTATTTCTTTCATCAACTTCGACTCTTTTTCTGATTGAAACATGACAACATTCTCAAAACCACAAATGCCACAATACTGATCCCAATGAAAACATCAATGCCAGATGGACCATCTGTTTTTCTGTTGCTCCCATTCTTCTCAGACAAATGCTGTAAATCACTGCGAAGATTCCTGCACAGATCACGCTGGTAAGGCAGTCTCTCCAGATTGTCTCCCGCTTGGATAATCCTTTCTCCCAGATCCCATTATGTACCATGATAACGGCATA
>VOFC01001187.1_pt1 | contig 40001 bp, 32 predicted proteins | sample 5384161 | NCBI WGS metagenome assembly VOFC01 (sample SAMN12384722, study PRJNA508395) | human gut metagenome | isolation source: healthy gut B | host: Homo sapiens
ATTGTTACCGTATGAATTCTCTATATATAACCAATCATTAACTATCCTAATATTAATTACCCCATTTACATCAGTATATTTTACCGCATTACTAATCAAATTAGATAGAATAATCTTTAAAGCTGTTTTTCCTATATAAATATTCTCATCTAATATATAATTATTGACAGTTATTTTCTTTTGATTTGCTAATATTTCATACTTTTTTAATATATCTTCTAGTGTATCATTTATTTTCAAATATTCTTCATCATTATTCAAATTTTCTATAGAATGAACTGATAATATTTGAGAAATATTTTTGTTAAACTATCAACGATGTCAATACATTCATTAATATAAATATCTCTCTCTTTATATTTTCCAATATTGTATTTCATATTTTCCAGTATTATTTTAAGACTAGCAAGAGGAGTTTTAAGTTCATGGGATGCACCTTTAAAAAAGTCATATTTTAACTTTTCTAATTTTAAAATTTCTTTATTTTTAAATTCCAAATTATCAATTGTTCTTAATAAAGTAGAATACAAATCATTAATTTGTTGTTTTAATTCTCCAACCTCATCATTAGAATTAACTTTTAACCGCGTTTCTTTATCAAGTTCCATCATTTTATCAGTAACAATTTTTATTTCCTGTATATTATTTTTTATTATTTTTGCATAAATTAAAGAAATAATAGCAGAAAATAAAATTGATATAAATAATGAATATGGTAAAAATTTAATACTTAAATCTTTCGCATCTCTTTGCATATCAGCTGTAGAAACAAATTGTAGATTTATTTTTTTACCATCATTAAGTTTTATTTCTCTTTCTTCAATTATCAGAGAATTACTATCACTTTCTAAATTAACATTTATGTCATCTTTGATTTGTATTTCATTCATAATTATTTTCTTCTTTTATAAATGCTTTTATTTCACTACTCTTCGAATAAAGCTCCAAAGTTTGTTCTATGTATTTTATTTCTTTTCCATTCATATTACTAGAAATTTCATTTGCAATATTATGGATCTTTTTCTTTTCTTGTCTCCAAATATGTTTTAGGAAAGATAAAATAAACTAATGAATGAACTAATATAATTATTATTGCAAGAACAGAAAATATTTGTATGAACATTTTTGGAAATATCTTTATTTTTTCATTTTCTCTCCAATTTATATCCTACATTTCTTATAGTAGTTATACAGTCTAATTGTAATTTTTTTCTAAGTTCTTTTATATATACATCTATTACCCGATCATAAGGAATTTCTTCGCTATCTTTCCATACATAATCAATAATTTGCATTCTTGTTAACACTTGTCCATTATTATCCAATAAACATTTTAATACTTCTAGTTCTTTTGCATTTACATCTATTTCTTCACCATTTATTTTAGCTGTATAGCTATTAAAATTAACCGATAGATCCTTATATTCAAACTTCTCTAAATGTCCATAATTCTTCTTAATCAAAGAATCTATTCTGGCCTTTAAGACCGGCAATGAAAATGGCTTTTCTATATATCCATCTGCCAGATTAGTAAATGCATCGATTTTATATTCTTCATCACTAAATGCAGTCAAGATTAGAATTGGTAAATTGCTTTTCTTTCTAATTTCTTTCAACACTTCTAAACCATTAATAAAAGGTATTTGTATGTCTAGGATAACCAGATTTATATCGCTATTAAATTCTGACAAGGCTTCTCTTCCATCTTTAGCTTGAATAACTGTATATCCAAATTCTGAAAGATATTCACTTATCCCCTCTCTTATTATATTATCATCTTCAACGGTTAATATTTTCATGTATACCTCCACTTAAGCATATTCGCTTATATTGTACAGCATATTATTTGGTATTGAAAAGCAAAAAATTTTTGGTGCTTTTCAGCACCAAAAATTTTATTTATTGTCAATTAATAATTCTTTTGGATTCTTTCTTAATATATTGAAAGAAGATATAATCAAAGATACAAGCAGTACTAAACTCATAAATATAACTACATAAATTATGAATTTAGGTAATACATTTATATCTAAACTTGATAATGTCTTGTTAAATCCTTCAGCTTCTGCACCACCACCTAATTGGCTAGATGCAGATTGTCTGGCTATTTGTTTAGCTATATCACCAGTAACCTTATTCAATATATTATTCCCAAGCTTTTCAGCTGTATACCTAGCTAAGAAATAAGAACCAACGAATGCGGGGATTGATATAAATACCATCTCAATCAGGAATTGACCAAAAATTTCTAATTTTGATATACCTAATGATAGTAATACTGCTATTTCCTTCTTTCTGGCATTCATCCATAAGAATAATAATAATGAAACTACAACTCCTGCAAATATTAATGAGCCAGCAAATAATTTATTTGAAATTGAGTAGATACCTGATATAGATTGTTGTAATGCAGGGTAATTTGATGAACTTTTAATCAAATTATATGCTCTCCAATTTATATCTAATTTCCCAAGATCTTTTATTACACTATCAAGATTCTTATCACCTTTTACAAAGAATGTTGCATCCTGGTATACAGCTGTATCTTCTGTATTACCATAAACTTTAGCAGCTGTATGAACATCAGTGATTAATGTATTTTCGTATAGTTCCTGTGCTGCACTTACTCCACCGCTATTATGCCCATCGAATAGACCTTTAATTTCTACTTCTACTGTTTCATCTGCTTGTTTCTCATTATCAGCATCAAATAAATTAGATTTTATTTTTATCTTATCTCCAACTTTAAGATTATTTTTTTCAGCCAAATCTTTATGCATTAAGATTTTATTTTTATCTTCATTTTCTAAATGCTTTCCTTCTACTAATTTATATGCTCCTGATACAAATTTTGTTTCTTTTGATGAGTCGTTAACTCCAGTTAACATAACTGTTCTTTTAAAGTTCTTCGCTCTTTTAGGTGATTGATTCGCAAGAGTCTCTTTAGTTTCAATAATATCATAATCAACTAAATCTGCAACACTGTTTATTCTTTTTACATAGGAGTCTATACTATCTGTTTGAGCTATCTTCTTAATATCTTCACCCTTTACATTTCCTCCACCTCTAGGTGTTCCTGGATTTACCTGTCTATTTATCTCCATAGAAAAACTATTTGTTATATTAGCAAATGTTTCTTTTGAAGCTCTGTCCGTAGCATCTTTAATAGATAAACTTATGAGACTTAAAGTTGACATAGCCAAAATGACTAACATAATAATTAATGATTTTAAGCTTTTTCTAGTTACATAAGCAAATGCATTTTTTATCATTATTCAACCTCCAAATTCATCTTATTTTACTTTTTTCAATTTCTTACCACTTAGCTCTAAAATGATATCCGCAGAATCTGCTACTTCCTTACTATGTGTTACAACTATTATACATTTATTTCTATCTTTAGCTAATGTCTTTAATATATTAATTATTTCTCCGGCAGTAACACTATCCAGATTACCAGTAGGCTCATCAGCCAGTATTATTGGAGCATCTGATACCAATGCTCTAGCAATAGCTACTCTTTGCTGCTGTCCACCAGATAATTTCATAACATTTCTTTTTGTTTGTTTTTTATCTAAGCCTAGTTCAAACAAGATACTTTCATCTGCTGATTTATTCACTAATCTAATATTTTCAATCGGCGATAAATAATCTATTAAATTATAGTTTTGAAATACTAAAGATATATTATTTTTTCTATGATTACTATATCCTTTCTTTTGTATATCTTCATTCTTGAACAATATTTGTCCTGTTTGAGGTTTATCGAGTCCAGCAAGTAAGGAAAGAAGTGTAGATTTTCCTGCTCCTGACTTTCCTACTATCGCATAAAACTTCCCAAGTTCAAATTTTTGATTTACTCCTGACAAAACTTTTTCTTTAGAATTGGCATAACTATATGATACATTCTTTATTTCTAATATTTCCATAATTTTCTCCTAACTTATTTTTGATAATATTTCTTTAGGCTTCTTGATTAATATTAATGAAGAAGCAAATACAACTGATAAAACAATAATACTTATTAATATTAAATAACTTTGTCCAAGTGTTGTAATATTTAACATAAACTACTATCATTTATTAAATTTCCACCAGAAATCATTGAGTTCTCTGAGTTAATTAATCCACCTGCAATTACTTTGAGTAATACATTTCCTAAAAATAAGGAAGATATTATACTTGGTATCGATATGAATAATAACTCGAATATAAATTGCATTATAATATGTATCTTAGATGTTCCAATAGATAAAAATATACCTATTTCATAAATTCTTTCTCTTAACCATAGAATCAAAATCAATGAAAGAACAATAATCCCGCCTAACATAATAGAATAAGTCATTATTTTTATCATATGTTTTATTCCACTCACTGACTCCAAAGACTCTTCAAATGCATTAGAATCTTTTTTGAACAAAATACTTTGACTCATCAATCTTAAGCTCTTTCAATTTGTTTAAGGCTAAGTCTGTAGATTCTGCACTACCAGAATACATTAAAATTTTATTTGCAATTTTGTTATTTTCTGATTTATTTAATATCTCTTGGCTTGTTGAATAATCTACAAACACCATATTTTCGCTAAAATCAGAAGATAGCCCTGTATATGTTTCATGTTTTTTACCAGAAAAGATTCCTATAATTTTAAATTTATGACTTTTTATTTTTTCACTTTCTTCAATGTCAAGTAATTCAAGATTAACTTCATCACCTAATTTTAGATTATTTTGTTTAGCAAATTCTTCATGAACAATAATTGAATTCTTATCATTTTCTTCTATATTTTTTCCTTCTTTAATTGTAAATACTCCACTACTAAATAAAATATTTCTTTTAGTATTATTTGTAGCTTCGAGTGAAACAACATTCTTAAATTCGTCAGATAAATCTTCTCTATTTATTCTTTGTTCTCCGCTAACTACTTTAGCATCTTTTAGCTTTGCTAATCCATCATATTGCATTATTATTTCTTCAACTTCTTTTTAATTTTTCAATATCTTTAAATTGATTAACATTAAAATAGTTACCATCTTTTTTTGTTATTGAAATTGAAGAATTAGAACTTTCATATAAAGTCTTTTCTATTTCATCGCTTGATTTCATTATTGTTAAACAAGAATACAAGCAAGAAAGAACTATAGTTAATATGATAAAAATTATTAAAGTTCTATTTCTCTTTCTTGTAATATATGCTATAGCATTTTTTATCACTTTCCTAACTATCCATTCTTTGATTGTGTAAAGCATTGGAAGTGAAATGATGGCTTCCAACTGTCCGTGATTAGAGTTGTTGATATTGATAGAATCGCCGAAGGCGGCGATGATACTGTGGTAGAGTTCCCGTCCTTCTTCGGAAGTCAGATACTGATATACCTGCTCGCATAGATTTACGATATTGTATACATAGTCCTTGTAAAACGGGCTCAGTTCCATAACAAGGGCACTGAGATCGGATGCCTGAATATTGGTATTAGGCTCGAAGAAGTCTGCGTAGATATCTTTCCACAGGCGAATATATTTTGGTGTCTTCACAATGTGTTCCAACTGAAAAATCATATCCTTTTTCAGATTCTCCAGGGTGTCCGGAGTGCAGGAAGCTACCGTATGATAGCGGTCCACATTTACATTATAGAGCGTATTGATCTGCTCTGAACTCATGGAGTAGAGGGCTCGCGCGAATTTGATATAATCCTCTGTAGGATCTTCGGCGGTAAGACGATTGATCTTCATCCACAAGAACTCCTGATAATCCGTCCATTTTGTTTTGGGTAGAAAGCCGCCCCACAGAAATCGATTGATGATGGCGGTGTTATAACTATCGATGTCAGCATCTTCTTCGCGGGTATCTATCTCTGGAATTCCGGCGGTGGATACCAGTCGGTATAAGCTTGCGAAATCTGGATAGAACGGCAGATCATCCTGAATATACTGTAAGGAAATGAGAGTCTGCTCCAGATGTCTCTGCTCTTTTTTCAGCTTTCTAATATGCTGATTCAGGTAGAAATCCGCGGTTACCGGATACGTAAGGATGGAAAGAATAGTCTGAATCGACATGCCAGCATTTCTCATTTGTTTGATGAACAGAAGCTTCTGGCAATCCTCCTCAGAGAAATCATAATAACCATTTTCCGGGTTGGTGGCAGGAGTTAAAAGACCTTCTTTGATATAGAAGTGAATATTTCTTTTGGAAATACCCGTGCGTTCGCAGATGCCTTTCATTTTCATGAGGCTTCCCTCCTTTTCTTATATTTTGACAAATTTCTTATATCACAACAGATATCTTAAATTTCAACAAATTCTCACATTCCAGATTTTACAAACTAAACCATACACTTGACTGTACAGAAAATCATTTGTATTTTTCGAAATTTAAATGAATTTATTGCATATTATCCAATTTCTTATCTGAAAACATCGAATTCAGACGGAAATTATGGTGTATTTTACGGTTTGAACGAGCACCTACTGTACATTATATAATAAAACAAACAAAAATTGCAGATTATTTATCAAACAATCTTACGAATATCAAACATTGGACAAAAAAATGGACGAAAAAGGAGGGCCGCATATGTTTGAACATTTATTTTCACCTATTAAGATTAAAAGCATGGAATTAAAATCTCGTGCAATCATGCCAGCTATGGGTACAAAGTTTTCTGGAAATGCAAGCTTCGTAACACCTACTTTGATTGAATATCACAAAGCTCGTGTTCGCGGCGGTAGCCCATTGAACATCGTAGAAGTATGTAGCGTACATACACCAAGTGCACCAAGACATTTCCTTTCTATCAGTGATGACATGTACATTCCTGGATTGAAACAGTTAACAGATGCCATCCATGAAGAAGGCGGTAAAGCAGGTCTTCAGCTCTGGCAGGGTTCTCTCTGTGTAGGTATGGACAAGACAGCACAGATTCTTATGGCAAGTGATATGGAAGTAGCACCAGGCGTTACCATTCCTGGGATTACTGTAGAGCAGATTAAAGAAATCGTAGATTGCTACGGTAAGGCAGCAGCCCGTGCAGTTGCAGCAGGATTTGACTGTATCGAGTTCCACTGCGCACACAACTATCTGCCACATTCATTCCTTTCAGGAGGAATCAACCATAGAACAGATGAATACGGCGGTCCATTGGGAAATCGTATGAAATTCCCATTAGAGTGTATCCGTGCCATCCGTGCTAACATTCCAGAAGATATGCCATTATTCATGCGTATCTGTGCAATGGATGATTATTTGGAAGGTGGCAATACCATCGAAGATATGATCGTCTTCTGTAAGGAAGCCAAAGAAGCAGGTGTAGATGTACTTGACGTATCTCGTGGAAATGTTATCTCTGCCGGACAGAAATACGAAGTTCCTCCAGTAGACATTCCACACGGATTTAACATCGAGAACGCAGCTCGTATTCGTAAAGAAACAGGCATGCTCACCATCGGTGTAGGTCGTATCAATACAGCTCAGTTAGCAGAGAAATATCTCGCTGAAGATAAAGTAGATATGGTAGTTATGGGTCGTGCACAGCTTGCAGATCCAGACTTCTTAAATAAAGCAAAAGCAGGACAGTTAGATGACATCGATTACTGTGTAGGTTGTGACCAGGGATGTCTCGACGGATTCGCAGATGAGAATTGTCCACAGATCACATGTCTTAGAAACCCAGCAGTAGGCCGTGAGTTAGAGTGCAAGATCGTGAAAGCTGAGAAACCAGAAACAGTACTGGTGGCAGGAGCTGGTATCGCAGGTCTGGAAGCTGCCATCGTATTACAGCAGCGCGGACATCAGGCAATCGTATGTGAAGCAAGCGATAAAGTAGGTGGACAGTTCTTAACAGCTGGTGAAGCTCCACGTAAGGGAGAAATGAAGGCAGCGGTAATCGCCATGGGCAAAAAGGCAGCTCGTCTTGGTGCAGACATTCGTCTCAACACACCAGTAACAGCAGAATTAATCGAAGAAATCAAACCACATACTGTATTTAACGCAATTGGTGCAACTCCAATCATTCCAAATATTCTAGGAAAAGATCAGAAATTCGTAGTAAATTCTCATGACGTTCTGAATGGACTTGCAACACCAGAAGGCAATGTAGTAGTAATCGGTGGTGGCCTTGTAGGTCTTGAAGTATGCGAATATCTGGCAGAAAAAGGATGCAAAGTCACAGTCCTTGAAATGATGAAAGAATGCGGCGCTGACCTTGGTATGGCTCGTAAAATCTGTGTACAGGAAAGCCTCTACATGTCAGGTGTCGTACAGCAGACAGAAGTCACAGTAAAAGAAATCGCAGAAGGCAAAGTTATCGGGGAGAAAGCTGGCGAAACAGTGGAATATCCATGTGATTACGCCGTTATGGCTATCGGTTCGAAATCTCGTGATGGCAGTATGATTGAAGCTGCAGCACGTAAGATTGGCGCAGGCTACATTAAGATCGGAGATGCAGGAATGGCAAGAAGAGCCCTCAACGCAGTCAAAGAAGCATACGACGCAGCAAGAACATTTGACGATCCACAGATCCACGGATATCTCGCTAAACCACAGAAAGTCATCGCTGTTACAGGTGTAACAGGAACCATGGGTCAGGAAACACTGAAGAATCTCCTTAGCCGTGGCAATCGCTTCAGAGTGAAAGCATTTGCAAGACCATCCGCAGTAAATAAAGAAAAAATGAAGAAATACAGAGATCCTAACCTGGAAGTAGTATGGGGAGATTTGGCTAATTACGACGATATTAAGAGATTAGTAGACGATGCAGATTATGTTCTCCATATCGGAGCAATGGTATCACCAGCTGCTGATAAATATCCAGAACAGACATTGTATACCAATATCGGATCTACATTGAACATTATCAAGGCAATCAAAGAACAGCCAGATCCAGATAAAGTACATTTCGTATATATCGGTACAGTAGCTGAGACAGGCGCTCGTACATATCCAATTCACTGGGGACGTGTCGGTGATCCATTGAACCCATCAATTTTTGACTACTATGCATTGTCAAAAGTATTCTCAGAAATGGCAGTCTTTGATTCAGGACTCAAACATTGGGTATCTATCCGTCAAACAGGACAGCACCCAAGTGCAGAAGGCGCTGGAGAAGAACCAATTATCTTCCATCAGCCAGCTAACAACGTACTTGAGTGGAGTACATCCATCGAATCAGGTATCTGTATGGCCAATGTATGTGAGGATTGGGTACCAGAAAGTTTCTGGAGAAAAGGTTACAACTTAAGTTCAGGACCAGAGTACAGATTATCATGCTGGGAACTTACAGATATGATGATGGAACCATTCGGAATCTCAATCAAGGATCTTTACGATGCAGACGCACTGCCACTTTACAATTTCCATGGACAGTACTACACAGATAGTAAAGTTTTGGATGATTATCTGCATTTCCGTTGTATTCCTGGAGCAATGTACTGGGGCGGCGTGAAGGATGAGATGACACGTATGGCTAACAATCCTATGATTCGCGCAATGTTCCCAACTAAGGAACAGATGTATCTCCATAACAAGGAAATCGGTGCGAAGAAGGGCGGATTATATTACGCATTAGAGCATGGTGATGAGAACTGGATCAAAGCATTCTACGGATCAGCTGAGAAACGTGCAGCCATCGGAACATGGGATGATGTAGAATTGTTCCACGCAAGCGAAGAGAACGAGACATATCTGAATCATGGTTATGACGAAAGCAAGGGACTTGAAAATCTCACGTTAGAAGACCTTCAGAAGGCAGCAGCATATCGTGGAGGTAAATGCCTTGCAGAGGCAGTGCCAGCAGATATCTACACACCAATTACATGGGAATGTGCAGATGGTCACGTATTTAAATTATCAGTAAATGCAGTCCTTCAGGGTGGCCACTGGTGTCCAGAATGCTACGAAAGCACATGGCATTACGCAGATATCGCTAAAAAGAATCCATTCTACGCACAGGTATGGACACCTCTTCACGGCGATGAAGATGACTATGTGATTCCTATGGAATTCAGCCCATTCAAAATCTGGAACGAATTAAAAGAGAAGCTCGGCTTATAAGGAGAGATGAAAATGGGAAATGTACATGTAGTAACAGGCGGAGGCAGTGGTATTGGTAAAGCCATCGCTACCATGCTTCCAAAAGAAGATACTGTTATCATCACAGGAAGAACCTTGGCAAAGCTTGAGAAAACAGCAGCATCTATCAACGAAAGCGGGGCTCACGTGGTAGCAACCACTTGCGACGTATCCAAAAGATCAGATGTCAAAAAGCTCGCAGAATATGCAGCCTCTCTCGGAGATGTGAAGAAAGTATTCCACTGCGCAGGCGTATCAGGAACCATGGCAGACCGCGAAACCATTATGCGAATCAACGCACTTGGTACAGTGTATGTCAATCAGGAATTCTATAAAGTCATGAACGGTGGAGTTATCTGTGACACAGCATCAAATTCTGGTTATATTTTGCCCAAAATTATGATGCCATCGAAAAAGATCTTTAGCCTGGCAATTAGTGATGAAGAACAGTTTGTAAAGAAAATGGCAAAGAAAGCAAAACTTCTCAAAGATGAAAGCGCGAACGTACAGTTCGCTTACATGATGAGTAAGAACTTCGCAAGATGGTATTCGGCAAACTGCACCTTCAAATACATGGTGACAAAAGGAATCCGCGTATTCTCAGTAAGTCCTGGATATGTAAAAACACCAATGACTGAAAAAGAAGAAGGAGAAGGAACAGAAAACCTCCTTTCATACACAGGCCTTTTCCGAGGCGCGGAGCCAGAAGAAATCGCATTCTTAATGACAAGCCTCGCAGACGAACGCTGCGGCTACTTCATGGGAGCTGATGTTCTGGTAGACGGAGGCTGCGTAAACAACAGCTACTCAATCCTCACCGCAGCCAAGAAATACGATAAGAAATCATTAAAAGAGAATTGGTAAAAAACACAAAACTATCCCCCTTGGATTAAGTCCGAGGGGGATTCTTTAATTCTGAAGTATTTTTTTAGTTTTGAGATCTCATGGATCTCATTTTTGGAGATGCTTCAGGAATAGTTATCGTTAGTATCAGGCTTGTGATATGGGAAATAATCATTAAATCTTGTTACAAAATGAAGAATGATGCTATGAAAAGGACTGCTGGAAGACCGCGTAGCCAAATCGACCACAATTTAAAAGGAAAGAGAACAGTGGAAATTATCACAGAAGAAACTGGTGAAAGTCCAAAGCAGGTGCAAAGATATTGTTGTCTACCTATAATAACGATTGGAATAATCGATTATAGACACTGCAATCAAAAAAATCTGAAAATATATTTATCAACATTACATAAAAGTGTGTAGATGCACATAAAATGGGAATACATATTGAAATTCAGGTCGTTCTGTGATAGAATCTCATTACTAAAAAGTGTGTAGATGCACGGAAATGGGGAGTGTAACGATGGAGATTAAAAGAGACGCTTACCTACAGCAGCTGATCGAGCGAAAAGATAATGGAATGATAAAGGTGATTACCGGCATTCGTAGATGTGGCAAATCCTTTTTGCTGTTTACCATCTTTAAGAGATACTTACTGGAGAACGGCGTTGATGTTGATCATATTATTGAAATTGCATTGGATGGTATTGAGAACGAGGAATTAAGAGATCCCAAGGTATGCTTCAAGTACATCAAAGATGCCATGAAAGACGATGGCAAATACTATCTGCTTCTGGATGAAGTGCAGTTCATGCCACGATTTGAGGAAGTGCTGAACAGCCTGCTACGCATGAGTAATATTGATGTGTATGTCACCGGAAGTAATTCCAAGTTCCTGTCCAGCGACATTGTGACCGAATTCCGTGGCAGAGGTGATGAGATTAGAATCTACCCTCTCTCCTTTGCAGAGTTTTATTCTGTCTATGACGGCGATTATGATGATGCCTGGGATGACTACATGATCTTCGGAGGATTGCCGCAGATTGTAAGTTTCCAGAGCGAACGACAGAAAGCGGACTATCTGAAGAGCATCTTTACAAATGTCTATCTGAAGGATGTTATTGAAAGAAATAAGATTCAGAACGTGGATGAGATTGGGATTCTGGTTGATGTGCTTGCATCTGCAATCGGCGCACCGACCAACCCTTCAAAGATTGCCAATACCTTTGCCAGTGAGCGCCAGATGACTTATGCTAATAAAACCATCTCCAAGCATATCGACTATTTGACAGATGCCTTTTTGATTTCCAAGGCAAGCCGATACGATATTAAGGGCAGAAAGTATATCGGTGCAAATCTGAAATACTACTTTACTGATCTGGGACTGAGAAATGCACGTCTGAATTTCAGACAGCAGGAGCCTACTCATATCATGGAGAACATTGTTTATAACGAGCTGCTGATCCGTGGCTACAATGTTGATGTGGGTGTCGTGGATATCTTCGATAAGGATAAAGAGGGCAAACGTGTTCGCAAGCAGTTGGAGGTTGACTTTGTGGTGAATCAAGGAAACCAGAGATACTATATCCAGGTTGCATATGACATGACTTCGGAAGAAAAACAGACGCAGGAGTTCAATTCTCTGCGTAATATCCCGGACTCTTTCAAGAAGATCGTCATTGTAAATGGCAGCAAAAAGCCTTGGAGAAATGATGAAGGTTTTGTCATCATGGGAATGAAGTATTTCTTGCTGAATGCGAATAGTCTGGAATTTTAAGTCTGACAATATTTGCAATGCCTATGATTCTGGGAAGTTTTTTCCAGCAGGTATATAATATGGCTGATTCAATAATAGTTGGTCAGTTTGTCGGCTCATCTGCACTCGCAGCGGTAGGTGCCTGCGCTGCACTTACGAATGTATTTATATGTGTAGCACTTGGTGCTGGTGTAGGTGCCGGGGTGCTTGTGAGCCGGTACTTTGGTGCCAGGGATTATAGTAAGATGAAAACAATTGTGTCAACATCATTGCTCAGCTTTTTGATATTAAGCATATTTCTTGGCATATTTGGTTTTGGTTTTTCTAATATAATGTTGAGTGCATTGCAGACTCCTGCTGATATATTGGATGATGCGGTATTATATCTGCGTGTTTATTTTGTTGGTTTTCCGTTTCTGTTTATGTACAACATTCTTTCAACGATGTTTACCTCAATCGGTGAGTCGAAGATTCCGCTGGGACTTCTGATATTTTCTTCTGTTCTTAATATTATTATGGATCTATGGATGGTGGCAGGCTTAGGTCTTGGAGTGTTTGGTGCAGCACTTGCAACGCTTATTGCACAGGGGATTTCGGCTGTGTTTTCACTACTGATATTCCTTCACAGGATGCGTAGATATGAATGCAGCTTTAACTGGTTTGACAGACAGGAACTGTCTTCTATGCTTCGAATTGCTGTACCATCTGTTTTACAGCAGTCAACAGTATCCATTGGCATGATGATAGTACAGGCGGTTGTAAATCCCTTCGGTACACAGGCCCTTGCGGGATATTCGGCAACAATGAGAGTGGAAAATGTTTTTTCATTAATCTTTGTATCTATTGGAAATGCAGTTTCTCCATATGTTTCCCAGAATCTGGGAGCAAAGCAGAGCCAGCGTATTAAAAAAGGATACCACGCTGCACTTGTGTTAGACGTATGTTTTGCAGTTCTTGCATTCGTAGTTATTGAAACATTACATACACAGATTTCATCGTTGTTTTTAGGAAAAGACGGAACTGATTTAGCATATCAGGTGTCTGGTGATTATATGAGATGGCTTGGTTATTTCTTCATTTTTATGGGTATCAAGATGGCAACAGATGGTGTTCTTCGTGGACTTGGAATCATGCGGCCATTTCTTACTGCCAATATGGTTAACCTTGCAATCCGTCTGTTGGTTGCCCTTTTATGTGCTCCACGTTTTGGCATTGAATATGTATGGCTTGCTGTACCAGCAGGCTGGTTTGCCAACTTTCTGATTTCTTATGTGGCCCTTAGAAAATCATGGCCAGCTGATGACGAGATTAATATAGATAAAGATTATTAATATAGCGAAAATATTGATAAAGCCGGTACGGGATTTGTTTAATCCAGTACCGGCTTTGTTGATGTTCGCCTTGCGGCATACGTTTTAATGGACTTCTATAGCTGTCTGCTTAATAACAATATTATTTTTGTATGCAATACACACTATCAAAAGCTGTTTAAATAAAGAAAATGTGAAAAAAGTACTAAAAAGTTAGGAGTGGGGTAGGGGGCTTTTGTTAAAAAAATAGAATATAAAAACTAATGCCCGAAATCTGTTGACTTAGAAAATATATTCTGCTATAAAGGTTTGAAATAAATATAATTATTATAAAGAAAGGAAATAACAACCTATGACACCACATGTAAATATGATGAAAAAGAAATTGGAAGATATGCATTTGAAGGAAAGGATAAATTATGGCTACAAAAAAGTTATCATTATGATGCTGATATCCGGGCTGTTTTCTATAATAGTTATAGGTGTGTTATTTGCTAATATGTATCACTATGTAGAAAATGTTGCGGCTGCAGACCAGGCTGTTAAAATGTGCAGAGTAAATGTTAATGCTGCTGCGAGAAATATAAGAGAAATGGCATTAAATAATGATACATCTTCTTATAATGACTATGAACTTACAGTAGAAAAATTGCTTACGGATGTTGATTCCCAGCTTCAGATTATAAAGAAGAGCGGGGTTGTTTCAGAAGCAGATTATAATGAATATGCATCTTATCTTTCTCAGTGGGGAAACATAGGTTATTCAATCATAGAAAATATTAAAAGCGGCAACAAGGATAAGGCAACTGAAGAAATTCTTAATAAATGTACTCCTGCATTGAATAAGCTTGTTGAAAAAGCAAGAAGCTTAGGTGATATTACAGATAAGGCGAGCAATAGGGCTGCTATAACTACATTTATATTTGCAGCTGCAGGAATTGTATGTATTATTGTCTGTCTATCGATTGCGTGGATACTGGCAAAGAGGACAAGTAAGAAAGTACTTGAAACGATTATTGCACCATTAAAGTCAGTAGAAAATACTGCAGATGAAATGATGAAAGGAAATCTTCACAGCACACTTGATTATAAGTCTGATGATGAGCTTGGAAGACTGGCACACAGCCTGCGTAACTCTATTGCTATTCTTGGAAGCTACGTAGATGATATAGACCGTGCAATGAAGTTGTTTGCAGAAGGCAATTTCGATGTTAAACCGGAAGTAGAGTGGAAGGGTGATTTTGTTGGAATATTGAATTCCTTTATGCTGTTTGAGGAAAGTATGGCAGAAACTATTAAAGGAATCCAGAGAGTTTCAGATGAAGTATCAAGTGCAGCAGAGCAGGTTGCTTCAAGCTCTAATGAATTAGCAGATGGAGCAACGAATCAGGCTGCTGTTGTAGAGGAGCTTACAGCAACAGTTGCAGGTGTTGCAGAGCAGGTGGAAAGCAATTCGCAGTCTGCAAAGCAAATCAGCAGCAGAGTGGGAAATCTTGGGGAAGCTATTTCTGAGAGTAACAGTAAGATGCAGGAAATGGTTGCTTCTATGAATGATATTAATGAGGCATCAAATGAGATTGATAAGATTATTGCAACAATTAATGAAATTGCCTCACAGACTAATCTGCTTGCCTTGAATGCATCTATAGAAGCAGCAAGAGCTGGAGAAGCCGGAAAAGGCTTTGCAGTTGTTGCTAATCAGGTAAATCTTTTAGCAGACCAGAGTGCTAAGGCAGCAAAAGAATCTGCTGTACTCATTGAAACATCTGTAAGGGCTGTTAAGAAGGGTATGACGATTGCAGATGAGACTGCAACGCAGTTAGAAGAGGTTGCTGGTAGTTCTAAGATGATTACAGAGGAAGTTACTGATATCGCGGATACATTAGAGCAGCAGACGGCAGAAATAAAGCAGATTAATGAAGGAATTGAGCAGATTAATGATGTTGTACAGACGAATTCAGCAACATCACAGGAATGTGCAGCAGCTAGTCAGCAGATGAGCAGCGAAGCAGAGAATCTGCGTGAAATGATACGAAGATTTAAGGTTGCAGACTTTAAGAAGAAATAACAGAGCAGATGACTTGATTATTTCTGAAAAGTATAAGACTGTATTTACAAGCTCTACAGGAATTATATTTTTTGACACCATAACATCATAACATATAGGTGATAAAATATAAAAAATGTGATAAAGTATTTTATGATGATGTGATGGTCAAAAGGTAAAAAGGCATTTGAGCATGCACTATAGATTTTTTGACTTGTGACACAACCCGATATGTACAAAGAATGTGCACAGAAATGAGGATGAGTATGAATTATATAGTGTTGGATCTTGAGTGGAATCAGAGCAGCAGGGGTAAGCAATATACTGTTTTAGGACTACCATTTGAGATTATACAGATAGGTGCAGTTAAGCTTTGATGAGAATAAGAAAGTAACAGGAAAGTGGGAACGTATAATAAAGCCTGTTGTATACACGAGACTTCATGGAAAAGTATCAGAAATGCTTGGGATTACAGCAGATGACCTTAAATCAGGACAGGATTTTAAGAGTGCTGCATGTGAGTTCCTTGAATGGTGTGGTGAAGATTATAAGTTTATAACATGGGGAGGTTCAGATCTTACAGAATTTCAGAGAAATATGAAGTATTTTGGTGTGGAGAATCATTTTCCTTTTCCATTAACATATTATGATCTTCAGAAGTTATATAATAAGCAATGACTGCGGATATCCATCACAATCTCCCTTAACGGCTGTAAGAGTCTTCTTCTGATTCTTTAAATCATCTCCAAGAACAAGCTTATACTTTTCTTGAACGGAACTCCTATTCTGAATTCTTTCAATGCTAAAATTTCAACTGGTGTAAAATTAAGTACAAAGAGAAGATTCCAGACATGGATAATTCTTATTAAGCTTCAGACACTTTTTCGTAAAATCCTTAAGTTCTGTATGACTTTCATCCTCTAACAGATACCAGTCAAGAGCACGCTTCTCACTCCACTCATTCCACTGACCAAATTCCTGTCCCATGAATAAAAGCTTCTTACCAGGATGTCCACACATATATGCATATGCCAGCTTAAGATTCTTGAACTTGTCCTCCCTGTCACCAGGCATTTTACCAAGCATAGAACACTTAAGATGTACAACCTCATCATGTGAAAGAACAAGTATGAAATTCTCACTGTACGCATACATTAATGAGAAGGTCATCTTTCCATGATTGAACTTTCTAAAGTAAGGATCGAGTTTCATGTATTCAAGGAAATCATGCATCCATCCCATATTCCACTTAAATGTGAATCCAAGACATTCACCATTGTCAGGATCACCACTTACCATAGGCCATGCTGTTGACTCCTCAGCTATAGTTATTGCCTGTGGGAATCTCTTCTTTAACATGCTGTTAAAATGCTTTAAAAAGCTGATTGCTTCGAGATTACCGTTGTCACCATATTTGTTAGGGACCCAGTTACCTTCTGTTCTTCCGTAGTCAAGATAGAGCATGGATGCCACAGCATCAACTCTTAATCCGTCTATATGGAACTTATCTACCCAGAACATTCCATTAGCAATAAGGAAGTTAGCCACTTCATTCTTGGAATAATCAAATACTTTAGTTCCCCAGTCAGGATGCTCTCCCTTTCGAGGGTCTGCATACTCGTAGACACAGCTTCCATCGAAGTTGGCAAGACCATGTGCATCCTTTGGAAAATGTTTATTGTAAATCTCATAATGTGTTCCCTGTCCAAAAGATAGGAATCCAACTCGCTTATCCGCACATCATTGTAATTCAATATATCAGCCATATAACTCCGCCCTTCCACTTATATTTAACTGATATCATATATCAGTTCACATACTCATTTGTATAAAAATATTTTATCATAATATTCGATTAAATACTATTAATTTTTTGACAATTGGTCATTTTTTATTGCCTTTTTAAGTTTAATGTTAAAATGTTACATAATAAATGATTATAATGAGTTTAATGTAACACTTGACATCATAATTGCAGGAATTTATCATAAAGTATACTGGTTTCATATTATGATATAAGCGTTAAAAAACCATTTGCCACTTATACCTTTATATGAAAGGTAATACTAATTAAGGAGAAATATTATGATTTATTATTTAATAAGTCCAAACTACATAAATGTAGTCACATTTGTCAGCATATTGTTTGCATTTGCACTAACATGCTTCGCGATATACATGGGAAAGAATATACTTCCAAGAGATGGCGGAAGAGCATATGCTATCAATGGTTCAAAGTCTGTAGGTAAACCACGTGGGGCGGGAATTATATTTATACTTGTATTCACGATAACATGTATGATTTTCGTAAATCTTACATCAGAGATTATTATATATCTGATACTGGTGCTTGCTGCCATGCTTTCAGGATATCTTGATGATGCATCCTCATCTCCATGGGGAGAGCTGAAAAAGGGTATTATAGACTTTATTATTGCAGTTATGGCTGCCATAACATATCTTCACTACAACCCGGGCACATTTGATATAGCACTTTTTAAGCTTACAGTCACACTTAACCCTGTTATATATGCAATACTTATTATTATACTTATATGGGTAAGTATCAATGTAACCAACTGCTCAGACGGAGTTGATGGATTATGTGGAACTCTTTCAGCGATTACACTTACCTCTGTGTTTTTACTGTTCAGAATATTTGACATAGAAAGCTCTTTTAGACATGTAATACTTATAATGGTCGTATGTATACTTGGTTATCTGTGGTTCAATGCATCACCAAGCAAGCTTCTTATGGGTGACGCAGGTTCTAGAGCAATAGGAATATTTATAGCATTTTCATTTCTTAAGCTGCATTGTCCACTGTTGTTCATACCGCTTGCTATTATTCTTATAGTTGATGGAGGTCTTGGACTGATTAAGGTTTCATTCATAAGATTTCTTCATATTAATCTTATGCAGAATATAAGAACACCTATACATGATCATATGAGAAAGAATAAGGGCTGGTCAGATGCACAGGTTGTATTCAGATTTGCTATTATGCAGATAGTCATTGCGGCTGCCGTTATATTTGCTGTTATGTAAATAAGGTTAATATAATAATGATACCAGGGTCAAAAGGTCTTTCAACCACATGAGCTTGCTCATAGGTGGGTGAATTGTGGGGAGTGTGTAGCACGGAGCAATTCGTAGGTATCAAAGTCGGGGGCTTTTTCCCACGACATCATATCATATAATTAAAAATATTAGATGCCAGTCTTCAGTAAATGGAGGCTGGCATTTTTTGATGTGAAAATATAATGATTTACTAAAAATAAAACTGGTGATATATTTATTGTATATAGGAATTTTTGTAATGATTTATTTTCACAGATACGGTTTTAAATGATATATGAAAAAGAAAAAACAAAAGATGATAGTGTCGAATGACATATATAAAAACGAAAGATGATAGTGTCAAATGACATATGAAAAATGGATAGGGGATGTTTATGGAAGAAACAAGTAAAGTTGGAACTATTAACAAGTACACAGTGGTTAATGTTGAAAAGGCTTTAGCCCAATTGAATAAGCATATTTTTACATACTATCCATCAAGTAAAAAGGTTGTGCTTTCAAGATATGAGATGGAGTGTATGGGTGGAACGGGTGAAATAACAGATATAAAAGAGTCAGAGTTTTATAATATGATTATTGAGAAAAATCACCTGCTCAAAATGTTTGAAGCAGTAGATTTGGGAACCGAGTGTATAAGCAAAGAGTTTTCAACACTTCAGAACCAGATGTTTAGAATCTCTATGTGTACTATAAGTTATGATGATAATCATAAGCCTTTATGTACTGTTGGACTTCTTGAATATATAGAAGATGACTCCAAGCTTAACAATATTGTCAGTGCACTTATATATAACTTTAACAGTGTATATTATGTAGATGTAGACAGTGAGCAGGTATATCCATATAAGATCAATCCAGCAGTAAAGAGCATGCTTAACAGCTCTCTTAAGAATATTCCACTATATTCAGACCTTATGAAGGAATACATTGATAAGAGGGTAGTCGGTGATGAAAAGGAAAATATGCGTATAGAGACATCTCTTGATAATCTGAGAGAACAGTTTAAGATAAAGAATTCATACCAGTATGACTATAGTATTGTGCGTGATGGTGGAATCGCTTATTGCAGAGCCAAGTTTGTTAACATAGACGGAATAGGTGAATTACATCATATGGTTGCTGGCTTTGAGGATATAAGTGCTGAAAAACAGCGGGAGCTGGAACGTATAGCGTATATAGACCATATAACAGGTGGTGGTAATTATGCTCATTTTAAAAAGACATTAAGAGACTGCAGGGAGCCAGGCTACCTTATTTCTATGGATATTCATGACTTCAAGATTATCAACTCCATATGTGGGATTATCAAAGGTGATGAAACACTGAAGAATATATGGAGATGTATAGAAAAAAGCCTCACTTCTAAAGACCTGGCAGGTCATATTAATGCTGACCGCTTTGCTATATATTGCAGATGTGATGACAAAGATGAGGTTATAGAGTGTATACATAAAATCGGGGAAGGTCTTAAAGATATAACAGAAGCGCTTAAGATACCTAATATAATACCTTACTATGGAATATCACACTGGAAGCATGGCAAAAAGGTCGAAGAAGCTTACAGCGAGGCTAATTTTGCAAAAGAATCAGGTTAAAGAGCGTAAAGATATAAGTTATCAGTTCTATAGTCATGAGGATACTTTAAAAATACTCGAAAACAGGGCTATGGAAGATGAGTTTGCCGGTGCGATATCCAATGGGCAGTTTGAGATATGGTATCAGCCTAAGTATAATCCAGTTGATAACAAGCTTGTTGGTGCAGAAGCACTTGTAAGATGGCGTGGTGGGGATGGAAAGCTGATATCGCCAGCCAGGTTTATTCCATTGTTTGAAAAGGATGGCCTTATTAAGACACTCGATGAATATGTGTTTAAGAGCGTATGCAGGCAGCAGGCAGAGTGGAAAAGCAATGGCAGACAGATTATTCCGGTATCTATTAATCTGTCGAGGGCGACACTGTATTTTGAATCAGTGGCAGAGCTTTATAAGTGCATTGCAAATGAAACAGGCATAGATACAAAGTATGTGCCTATCGAGATAACAGAAAGTGCAGCCATAGATAATGCTAATATCAAGGTACTTGCAGATCAGTTCCACAACAACGGTTTTTCACTGCTTGTGGATGATTTTGGTTCAGGCTATTCATCATTATCAACTATTAACATGAAATGCTTTGATACCTTAAAGATTGATAAAAGTCTTATTGATTATATAGGTGATTTCAGCGGTGAGAGACTGCTTGATCATACAATAACTCTTGCCAAGGAGCTTGGGATATCGGTCACAGCCGAGGGAGTTGAGACGAAGAAGCAGGTTGATTTTCTTACACGGCTGAACTGTGATAATATACAGGGCTTCTACTATTCAAAGCCACTGTGCGTTGGAGATTTTAATCAGCTGCTTGGAAGCTGTTAAACAGTAATTAAATGATGTCGGGGTAAAAAGCCCCCGACTTTGATACCTGCGGATTGTTCCGTGCTACGCACTCCCACAATCCACCCACCAATGAGCGAGCTCATGTGGGTTTAGACCTTTGACCCTGGTATCATTAAATTTTTATATATTTATTCCGAAATATATTACAGACACGATTATAGAACGTATAGGGAGCGGAGGTTAAGTAACGGTTATATGTCAGTTTCAATATATGCAGGAGATTTTAATAAGGGTAATGTTAAAGATGGAGTGAATTCAGGTACATCTATTAACTATAAAGAGAATAACGCAGCCAGGTCATATGGTGTAAATGGAGCATTTGGCGGGGTTATAGTGTCTGATGGACAGGACAACAGCAGATTAAAGGACAACACATATGAGTCACTTTTAAAGGAAGCAGATGATGTCAGACAGCAGATCATGGATTCTGCAAAGACAGCACAGATAAGCTTTAAGGCACTTGTTAAGAAGCTTTCAGGAATGGAAGCAGTTGATATATCAGGAGAAGGATTTAATATCATGGATTCTTCACCAGATGAGATGGTATCCATAATAGACAAAATAAGGGTAGAGCTTGCCATGCATTCAGATGATTATGTGGCTTATGGTACAGGTGTAAGTAAGAGTACCATAGAAAAGGCAGCAGGTGTTGCCGGAGTTTCATCAGATGTAGTTGAAAGACTTAGTGGTGCAGGTGTAAGTATAGATGAGGATTCATTAAGAGAGGCACAGGCAGCACTTGATAAAGCTTCAGGTATAGTGGAGCTTTCAGAAAAGGCAAAGTATTATATGATATCCAACGATATAGCACCGACAATAGACGGAATATATAAAGCAGAGATGTCAGTTGCAGGACTTCCACAGAATTCAGGATACCAGATATCATTTCAGGAGTTCAATGCGATGAGACCACAGATAGAGTCTCTTATAGGAAAATCAGGACTTGCTGTTAATCTGCAGAATCTTAACAACGCACAGGAGCTTATCAACAATAATATACCAGTTACGGAAAAAACACTTAAATATAAGGCTATGCTGGACACGCTTAATCTTGCTGGACTTTCAGATGCTGATGGACAGAGCAGGGTTCTTGACAAGATAGCTGACCAGATGGCTATTGGAGGAGAAGCCAGTGACACACCATTAACGAATGATCCGTCTATATGGGAGAATGTAAAATCAGCCATCGTAACACTTGCGGATGCAAGCTATGATGATATTATGAATGTTATATCATCAGGAAAAGCATTTACAATATCAAGTCTTAAGGTGGTTATGCAGGTTGGATGGAGTGCAGACAGCACTACACCAGGTAGCCAGCAGGGTATGTATACAGATCAGGCGTTAATGTCAGCACAAAACCAGCAGGGTATGTATACAGGTCAGGCGTTAATGTCAGCACAGAACCAGCAGGGTATATATACAGGCCAGCAGGGTATGTCGGGACAGAATCAGCAGATAGCATATACGGGCCAGCCAGGGATGTATGGACAGAACAGTTATGCAGCGATGGGGAACTTTGGTGCATATCAGTACAGTCCTGAAAAGGCGTACAATACACTCCTTGAAGCAAGAATGCTTCTTACTGCCGGCTCCGGTATTATACTTGAACGAAACAACACACCACTTCTTTATACACCTCTTGATGAGATCACAGAGAAACTTAAAACAATGGAGGCTGATGGTGCAGTTTACGCCGGAAATGTACAGATGTACAATGATGTGCTTGATGTCAGAAAGGCTCTTTATGACATTGAGATAGCACCCGCACAGATGTATGAAAAGCTTATGAACAGTGATCCATATAAGCTTAGTATATCTATGGTATCCAATGTCGCAAGCAGTTTAAGAAGTAGATATGCAAGGGCTATTGGTACTTATAAGACAGTTGGTACACAGATAAGGGAGGATCTTGATGATTCGATACTTAAGGCTGTTAATAATAGTGCCAATGGAATCATAGATAAGCTGGAACTTGAGAATACACAGGAAAACAGAGATGTTATAAAGCTTCTTGCATCTAATAATATTGATATAACTAAGGAGTCAGTAGAAAGAGCAAGAAAAATATATTCAACTCTTAATAATCTTGTAAACAATATGAAGCCTGAAACTGTTGTTAAGATGATAGATGCTGGTATTAACCCTATGAATACAGATATATGGACAGTAAACGATTATCTTAGCAGGATGAATCAGGGAGCTACTAAGGATAACGAAGAAAAATATTCAAGATTCCTGTATAAGCTTGAGAAAACAAGTGGAATAAGTGAAACAAAGAAAAAACAGTTTATCGGAATATATCAGATGATGAATATATTCACAAGAGATGCCGGAGTATGTGCAGGTGCACTTATGAAGCAGGGTAAAGAGATTACGATGGGTAATCTTATAAGTGCATACACAAGCCGCAAGCATTCAGGTATAGATGTGACAATAGATGATACGGTAGGCTTTACAAAGGAAGATAAGGATATGGTAAGTTATTTTGAATCCTTATTTGCAAAGTCACAGCAGTATATCACACCTAATACATTGAAAGAATCAGACATAAATACACCGATAGAAGACCAGCATGTTGAACATTTTGCAGAGAATCTTTTAGATAACTATGATGAAAAGCTGGAAAAGGAGCTTGATAGCAGTTATATACAGGATGTGACACAGAAGGCAGCAGATGCAGATGCTGAGGTTACAAGAGAGCTAAGAAGAGCAGGTATTAACGAGAATATAGGTAATATCAATGCCGTCAATGAGCTTCTTGCAACAGGAGAGCTTATGGCATATACAAGAGCTCTTAAGGGAAAAGGAATAGGAAGTGCTGATAAGTCAGGACATAATCATGCTGATAAAAATAACAGCAGTAAAGCAGCATATATAGATAGCAGTGAAAAGCTTTCAGATGTGCTGTCAGGAAGAGAGAAGCTGGAGGCTCTGTATACGAATCTTGAAGAAGCAGCAGGAGATGAACTTGAGGAAGCTATAGAAAGTTCACTTACGGATACAGATGAAACACCAGTTGACTATGATACATTTGAAGAACTAAGAATAAGCAACAGACAGATAAGATATATAAGTAATCTTGCAAGAAAGAATGATTACCGTATCCCATATGTAAAGAATGGAAAAGCAGGTCTTATCAATCTTACATTCTTATCAGACAGCAGCGATAAGGGCAAAATATCTATTAAGATGGATACAGAGGCTTATGGAGAGCTGTCTATGGAAGCAAAGATTACAGGAAAAGATATAAGTCTGTTTGTAAAGCAGAATTCCAACACTGTACATCCTGATGACAGGAGCATTTATAAGAGCTTTGAAGAACTTGAAAATGTTTTAAAGCTGCAGCATGGAATGAATAGTGTAAGAATCAATACGGTAAGAGTCCCAGATGTTAATTATGTTACATATGAGAATTCAGGGGCATCGGTACCAGCAGATGAGCTTTACAGGATAGCACAGTCGGTTACAGGCGTATTCTTTGGAAAGTAAAAGAACTGACAGATTAAAGAAATATAAAGAATATCCGATATACCTTATATGAGAGCAATCACGGAGGATTGATAATATAAATATAGATGGCATGGAAGCTATGTTTTTATAAGCAGAAATGGAGAATATATGAGAATAAATACAAATATATCAGCGATTATATCAAACAATGCATTACAGAAGGCGCAGAATTCTTTATCAGGTTCTATCCAGAGACTTTCTTCAGGCTATAAAATCAACAGCTCTGCTGATGATCCAGCAGGATGTGCCATATCAGAAAAGATGAGGATACAGATAAGAGGTCTTGAGCAGGCAAAGAATAATACTACAGATGGTATTTCAGTGCTTAACACAGCAGAAGGTGCTATTGTTGAGATACAGTCAATGCTTACACGTTTTAAAGAGCTTACAGTACAGGCAGCCAACGATGTTAACTCAGATGATGAGCGCTCGGCCATCCAGCAGGAGATTGACAACATTAATGCTGAGATAGACAGAATATCAGAGCAGACAGAATTCAATACACAGCCTCTTATCAATGGTAATCTTTCAAGAAGGGTATATTCCGACTATCAGGGGGTTAATCAGATTTCTATATCAGACAGCTTTACAGCTGGCATATATGGAGTGACTATCACACAGGATGCAAGACAGGCTGTAGCTGTGGGCAGCCAGATAACTATGTCTTCTACAGATACAATAAGCAGTGAGCAGGCAGGAACAATATCTGTTAATGGTTATCAGATAAATATATTAGAGGGTGATACACTTGATGTTGTTATGGATAGAATAATGACAGGTGTAGGACTTACTGGTGGAAAAGCATTTGCGGTATCGCAGACTACATCAGACACTAAAACTAACGGAACAGATTATGCTGGTTATAAGCCAGAAACTTCTTATACAGGAAACAGGCTTGTTATAATGACAGAGCAGTATGGAAGAGACCAGAAGCTTGATATTTCATGTGACAACGAAGAACTTGCAGGACTTCTTGGCATATCAGATGCATACGATCCAACAGGCCTTGGTAAATGTATACATGCAGAGGGCAGTGATGTTGAAGCCGAGTTTGCAAAGGCTGATGATGGAAGCAGGGCAGGCTTTGAGGATTCAGCTGTTATATCTACTAAAGGAACAAGGATTACAGTTAAGGATGTTAATAACAAAGAGTTTGTTATGGATATTCCTGGAAATGTTGCAGGAACAGTGTTTGATGATACAGTAGCTGCAAAGAAGAATGGAAAATCTGTGGCATCAGGCGGTACAGCAGCAGATATTAACCAGGAGGTTACAGATGTAGGAACTATGAGTATACATGTAGGTGCTAATGAGAACCAGGTTATAGTTCTTGATATTCCTCCTATAACAACATATATGATAGGTACTGATAACATTAACGTAATGACAGGATATACAGCACAGCTTGCTATAGATACTGTAGATACTGCCATATCATATGTTAACTCAGTACGTTCAAAAATAGGTGCTTATGAAAACAGATTTGAGCATACCAATAATAACCTTGAGGTGTCTGATGAGAATGTAACTAAAGCATTGTCTGCAAAGATTGATACAGATATGGCAGAAGAAATGACAGAATATACTTCACAGACAGTTCTTACACACAAAGACCATCAGAGGTGTTACAGCTTCTTCAGAAATAAATAAAAAAGTGGAACAATAATCCATATAAAACGTATAGGAAAAACGTATAGGAGCCGGTTGTATGAATAACGATATGATAAGGACATATTCATATAGAATATCGCAGGCTACAAGGTCTCAGCTTGTTGTTATTACATATGATATTATAACAGACTATCTTAACGAAGCACTAAACGATGATGCCAGCAGTGGATATAAAGAGAAGCTTCATATGGCGATGCGTGGCATAGACCAGCTTATTACAGGGCTTGATATGGAGTATGAGATATCAGTGCAGTTGTATCAGCTGTATAATTACATGAAACGTACACTTATAAGTGCGCAGGTTTCCGGTGAACGCGATAGCGTAATCAGAGTTATTACAATGCTTGGAAAGTTAAGAAACGCATTTCTTGAGGTGAGTCAGCTTGATGATTCCAAGCCACTTATGAAGAATACAGAGAAGGTATATTCAGGACTTACGTATTCAAGATATGGAGCTAACGAAACTGCACAGGATACGCTTAAAAGCAGGGGATATAAGGTGTAAGAGGAACTGTTGTTTAATTGAATATTAGTTGGTGACGAACGGACGACAAATATAAGCTACAGGCAGTCCTGCACACTATGTTCAATGCCAGAAGCTTCAATCGGCTGTCTCTAAGACTTTTCATATAGGTAGTTATAGGTGACGCTACCATTCGGACGCGCCGTCCGTGGCGCGGCCTCATTGCTTCGTACATCCATGTACGAAGCTAGCTGGGAGCGAAAGAAAAGTCTAAGAGTCAGCACGATTGAACTTCAAGTGCATTTCACATAGTATGCAGGACTGCCTGTAGCTTATATTTGTCTGGTCGTGGTGTGATTTACTTTCTGATATTCAATTAAATCAAGTAAGTTGGAAGGGGCGGAATTGTGCGCTTTGCGCACAATTCCGCCCCTCATACTTCTCCCCTCTGATTTAACCACACATTCATTTTTCGTGAATCATGTCAAAGTCAGACAGCATATATGAGAAAAGCAGGTGTGCATACATCATAAGATGTACTTGAAGTTCAATTGTGATAGTTCTTAGACTTTTTCTTAGCTACCCAGCTATCCACAGACATGGATGTCTGTGGAAGTGAGATATGGGACATGGATGTCCCGTATCGAACGGTAGCGGCAACTACCATTACGTATATGAAAAGTCTTAGAAATATCCAGCCATAATAAACTCGCAAAACGTGTTTATTATGGCTATCGCGGCAGTCGCCAAGGTCATATCAGGAATATGACTTTGGCTCGTTGCTCGCGTAAATTGAAGCTTCTGGCATCGTTGATGTATGCACACCTGCTTTTCTCATATATGCTGTCGTCCGTACGTTAAGAATGTGTGTTCAACAACAATATTTATTTCAAAGGTTGCTATTTATACAAATAAAAGATAGAATAAATGTACCAAAGAAAGGAATTTATAATAAATATGGCTAACAATGGAATTGAATTAGAAAGAGACGGATTTAAAAGCCGTACAGGATTTATTCTTGCATGCATAGGTTCAGCAGTAGGAATGGGCAATATATGGAGATTTCCATATATGGTATCAGCATGGGGAGGTATGACATTCCTTATTCCCTATGTAATATTTGTAGTATTAATCAGCTCTACGGGTGTTATTGAAGAAATGGCACTAGGTCGTGCAACAAAAGGTGGTCCGATAAAAGCCTTTGGTGACTGTGTGCAGATGCGTACAGGAAAGAGCGGCAAGACATGTAAGAGAAAAGCAGGAGAAGCAATAGGTGTAATACCAGTGCTTGGCTCACTTGCAATGGCTATGGGTTACACAGTTGTTGTTGGCTGGATATTCAGGTATACATATCTTGCTTTGTCTGGAAAGTTGTCTGGAATGGGACAGGATATGTCTGCAATAGGTGGCATGTTTGACAACACAGCAAGTGCATTTGGTAATAACATATGGCTTATAATTGCCATGGTATTAACTGTAGTGATAATGGCATTTGGTGTTGCCGGTGGCATTGAAAAGGCTAATAAGGTTATGATGCCATTACTTTTTATAATGTTTGTAGGACTTGGAATATATGTGTTCACGCTTCCTGGTTCTGGCGCAGGATATAAGTATATATTTACACTTAATCCTAAGGGACTTCTTGATATAAAGCTTTGGATATATGCTTTTGGACAGGCATTTTTCTCACTTTCAATAGCAGGAAACGGAACTGTTATATATGGTTCATATTTGAGTGATAAGGAAAATATCGTATCATCTGCGAGAAACGTAGCGTTGTTTGATACAATTGCTGCGATATTAGCAGCCATGGTTATCATTCCAAGTATGGCGGCAGGCGGTGCTGAATTATCTTCAGGCGGTCCTGGACTTATGTTTATCTACCTTGTCAATGTATTTAATGGTATGCCAGGTGGAAAGCTTGTAGGAATAGTATTTTATATATGCGTGCTTTTTGCAGGAATGAGTTCTCTTATTAATCTGTATGAAGCACCTGTTGCAACATTACAGGAAAAGTTAAAACTCAACAGAGTGGCTTCAGTAGGAATTATAGGGGCAGCAGGATGTTTAGCTGCACTTGTTATTCAGGGAATAGTATCAGGCTGGATGGATGCGGTATCTATCTATATCTGCCCACTGGGAGCTATGCTTGCAGCTATCATGTTCTTCTGGGTGGCTGATAATAAGTTTGCGCTTGATGCAGTTAACAAAGGAACTAGCAAGCCTGTAGGTAAATGGTTTATTCTACTAGGAAAATATGTACTTGTACCACTTGCATTTGTAGCACTTGTTGCTGGTGCGATACTTGGTGGAATAGGGTGATATTGTTGATTAATTGAATATTAGTTGGTGACGAACGGACGACAAATATAAGCTACAGGCAGTCCTGCACACTATGTTCAATGCCAGAAGCTTCAATCGGCTGTCTCTAAGACTTTTCATATAGGTAGTTATAGGTGACGCTACCATTCGGACGCGCCGTCCGTGGCGCGGCCTCATTGCTTCGTACATCCATGTACGAAGCTAGCTGGGAGCGAAAGAAAAGTCTAAGAGTCAGCACGATTGAACTTTTAAGTGCATTTCACATAGTATGCCGAACTGCCTGTAGCTTATATTTGTCTGTGTTACAGCATAATGTAATACTGAATATTCAATTAAATCAAGTGGGACGGAACAGGGCGGAATTGTGCGCTTTACGCACAATTCCGCCCTCATGCCGCTCCCCTCTGATTTAGCCACACATTCATTTTTCGTAAATCAAGCCAAAGTCAGACAGCATATATGAGGAAAGCAGGTGTGCATACATCATAAGATGCACTTGAAGTTCAATTGTGATAGTTCTTAGACTTTTCCTTAACTACCCAGCTATCCACAGACACGGATGTCTGTGGAAGTGAGATATGGGACATGGATGTCCCGTATTGAACGGTAGCGGAAACTACCATTACGTATATGAAAAGTCTTAGAAATATCCAATTGAAGCTTCTGGCATCGTTGATGTATGCACACCTGCTTTCCTCATATATGCTGTCGTCCGTACGTTAAGAATGTGTGTTAAACAACAATTATCTAGAATCTTAGATTTCTTTTTGAATAATGATGTTTTCTATTATTAGAAAGCTTCCTGTTGTTGATAATAGTGATAATAATAAGTATCACAGCGACGATACCAGCTATTATCCATATATTTACTTTAAGACACTTCTTAGGAGTGAGCTCTGTGACTTTTATTTCGTTGCTAAGATATGGAAGCTGGCTGTCCTTGACAGCATTGCCCGATGATATAGTAAGAGTTGTTGTGCCTACTACATTATCACCATATTTGTAGTTAAGCTTTGCAGTAAGCTTATCATTACTGTTTGATACATCATAGTCAGTATTTATATCCATAGTAACATCAGATGTACTGCCGTTAGCAGGAATAGTTATAAATGAGGCATTAAGGTTAAAACCAAGCTTGCTTTTGCCAAAAACATCTGATGAATAATAATTATCAGTTGAGAATAATGAGCTTATCTGTGAATTAGAAGTAGTTGATTTCTTAAAGTTACCAAATCCCCAGTCAAAAAGAGCCCTTGTATCTATATATCGTGTTGAATCATCAGGAGATCTGAAAACAACACATATAAGACGCATACCGTCTTTTTCTGCAAATGTAACAAGTGTATTCTGTGATTCATCAGTATATCCTGTTTTGCCACCCTTGCAGTATTCATAGTAGAACTCACGGCCTTTAAGCATTTTATGTCTATGCTTTTATAGTACGCTGTGCAGACATGTTGGTAGCTGGAATAGTGTATGATGAAGAGGTTGAGTCAATATTGACAAATGAAGCGTTGTTATAGCAGCCTCTTGCTATCATAGCCATATCATAAGCCGTTGTGTAATGGTTGGGATTATATAATCCACTTGGATTAGCAAAGTGAGTGTTTATGGCACCAAGCTCTTTAGCCTTGTTATTCATCATATCAATAAATGCATCTGCCGACCCTGCAACCTGTTCAGCAAGCCCATATGCTATTTCGTTAGCAGAATATAAAAGAAGTCCATATAAAGCCTGTTCGACAGTGATCTGTTCGCCAGCTTTCATACTAAGATTGGCATCCTCGTAAGGATTGACTGAATTAGCAGCTTTGCTTGAAAATGTCATGGTATCATTAAGGTTACAGTTTTCAATGGTAAGAAGTCCAGTCAGGATTTTGGTTGTAGATGCCGGATATGCTTTCCGGTGAGAATCCTTTTCATACAATATTGAACCAGTATCTGCATCTATAAGTATTGCGCTTTCGCAGGTTATTGAAGGGGCATCAGGCCATGCAGCTTTAGGAGCTGTACTGCTATCGGAAGCAGCCGCGGATACATTGGCAGTAACGGAAAATGTAGTAACTGCTATGATAGAAACTGTGGCAATAGTGCCAAGAGTACGTTTTATATATTTTCTAAATGAATTAAACATATTAAATTCCTCATTTCTGTAGATATTAGTTATATAATTATCATGTTACTTAGTACTATAACATATATTTTTTAGTAATTAAACAACTATATTTTGACTTTTGACAGCATTATCATATAGAATGTTATTATAAGAAGCAGGTAAAACAAATAATATAAGAGCCTGAGATGGAGGAAATATGCGTTTAAGAAATGTACCAGGTGCAAGAGAAGTGATGATTGAGAATAAGTATGTGTTCACTGAGCCAGAAGGAATGAAAGGGACATGGAAGGATGTGTTTGGAAACAGTAATCCTGTTCATATAGAGATTGGTATGGGAAAGGGAGTATTTATTACAACACTTGCATCACAGAATCCTGATATTAACTATGTAGGAATAGAAAAATATTCCAGCGTGCTGTTAAGAGCTGTTGAGAAGCAGGATGAGCTGCAGCTTCCTAACTTAAGATTTATCCGTATGGATGCAGAGAATATCAACGAGGTGTTCGGTAAAGATGAGGTTGACAGAATATATCTTAACTTTTCTGATCCATGGCCTAAGGACAGACATGCAAAAAGAAGACTCACATCAAGACAGTTCTTTGCAAGATATGATCTGATGTTAAAAAAGGAAGGCAGAGTTGAGTTTAAGACAGATAATAAAGCATTGTTTGATTTTTCAGTAGAAGAAGTAAAGGAAGCAGGGTGGATACTTGAAGAGTGCACATATGACCTTCATAACGACACAAGACTTAATGAGGGCAATGTCATGACAGAGTATGAAAAGAAATTCTCCGAGCTGGGAAATCCGATATGCAAGCTTATAGCTGACAGAAAATAGCATATAAACGTATTCATAGTGTAACAAATAAACACACCTTTAATATAATAATCATATGATGTAAGGATTGCGTGAATTGCATGAGTTGTGTGAATTGCATGAATTGTGTGAATGGCATGAATTGCGCAAATTGTGCAGCAACATAACAATCCGTATGCATCAGAAACATTATTATATGGAAGGTGTGTTTTATGCGTTGTAACCATTGTAATCGTTGTAATCGTTGTTTTTCATTAAAACGTCTTAACGAATTCTTTTATTATCATCGCAGCCTTTGAATCAAAGAATAGTACGATTCAGACACTCATGGAATGAGATATATAAAATAATAAATTGCAGGTAATGATATCTACATTTTATCAGGTGAATCATAAGGCTGTACCGTAATATTACGCTTCTTTAAGAAATGTTCAATAATAATATTAAGGATATAGCATATAACTGCCATAGTAGGAACACCAAGGAACATACCAAGTACGCCAAACATAGCACCACCGACAACTATAGCGAATATAACCCATAAAGGCTTAAGGCCGGTACTATTGCCAAGAATCTTAGGTCCAAGGAAGAGACCATCAAACTGCTGGATAATAAGTATCATGATCGCGAAAAATATAACCTGCAGAGGGTTGATGATCACTATAATAATGCCGCCAAGAACTCCGCCAATATAAGGTCCAAAGTATGGAATCATATTGGTAATACCTACTATGACACTGATAAGCACTGTGTATGGAAACCTGAATATTGTCATACATATAAAACAGATGATTCCTATTATTAATGAATCAATAGCTTTTCCATACATGAATTTAATGAAAATGTTTGCACTTTCACGACATATTGTTCTTGCGGTGTCAGCCGCCTGTTTAGGAAATACAGCATATAAAAGTCTTTTAAATTGATAAAAGATATTTTTATGGTCTGATATCATATATACAGAAACCATAACAGAAATAATAAGGTTAATTAAACCTTTTATAATAGCCATAGAAGTGTTTACAACATATGGCAGAATATTAGTCAGTATATCTGTAAGATACGACAATATCTTAGGATATAAAGATGTAAGGTGTTCATTGATAATATTATAATCTATGAAGCCAAGGTCTTTATGATTCTTTTCGAAATCAGCTATAAATATAGTAACATTGTTGTACCATACAGGCAGCTTATCCAGTATATCAGTTATACTTGTGTACAGTTGTGGCAGTATGAATACAAGCAGTACTGCGATTATGCCGATTGCTATAGCATAGGTAACAAGTATAGACAGCCATTTGGCAAGCCTGTCAGATTTCATATGGCACTTTTCCTTAAACAGTCTTCTGTAAAAGAATCTGACAAGAGGATATAGTATAAATGCTATAAATGCACCAACAAGAAAAGGTGCTATAACCTCAATAGCCTGTCCTAAAAGTTTTACTGTGTTGTTGAAGCTTCCTACGATTCTTACAAGAAGGATTGAACCAAGTACGAAAGCCAGCCCATATAGCATAATAGTAAAATACTTGCTGTTAGGCTGAAAACGGTTGTGTTTAATGATGGTATATGCATTATCATCGCTGGTATTATCGTTATTAGCAGTACTATTGTTATGCATAGATATATTGTCATCAGTATTACCGTTGTTATGCATAGATATATTGTCATCAGTATTACTGTTGTTATTCATAGACATATTGTCATCAGTATTGCTGCTGTTATATACAGACATATATTTACTCCTTGTGTGCTGTTATTGTAAGTGGTTATTGCAAGCGGCGGTTACGCCACTTGTATAACATTTTAAAATCTTTATAAATTTTAAAAGCTTTATACATATGATACTCTATATCAATAAGTAAAAAAAACCCTTTTTTCGTAAAAAAAGGCTAAAATATGCTGGAAAAAATTAAAAAAGTCGATTGTATCTAAATAAATACAAAAAAAGACTTGATTTTTTCCATAAAAGAATATAATATATCTTTTGTTGTTACGGCAACGAATTGTTATATATGCACCGCTAGCTCAGTTGGTAGAGCACCTGACTCTTAATCAGGGTGTCCAGGGTTCGAACCCCTGGCGGTGCACTTGTGAAGTCGTAAGACACAAGTCGCTAAGCTTCACATACATTTTAATATACGCACCGCTAGCTCAGTTGGTAGAGCACCTGACTCTTAATCAGGGTGTCCAGGGTTCGAACCCCTGGCGGTGCATTTAGGAAAGTCTTTTGATTTGATCGATGGAGTCAGGTTGAGGGGCTTTTATTTTTGCTTTTTATTCAACCTTCTTAAAAAATCAATCTTCTAAAACCCCCACTCTTCCTGAAAATCAATTTAAAAAATCAACTTTCTTTTTCCTTAAATTCCCTACTCCTTTTTTCTTTAAATATTTCTCTAAAAATCTTTTCCTTTAAACATTTTTCTTTAAACATTTCTATAAAAATCTTTTTCTAAAAACATTTCCTCAAAATTACGCTTCTCTTTTTCTGAAATTTCCATGATAAAACACTGTTCTGTAAGAATATTGTAAGGTCAATGATTTATATTAGTATTAAAGAAAAGAACTATGTCATGGCCGAAGAATAAAGGTATAAATCGGCATGGTAAACAAAAAAGGGGAACGGCAGTGTGTTCTGCTGGAAAAGAGGTAAGTATGGAGAAAAAGAGGAATAGACAGAAAAGAATTAGTAAAAAAATCAGTAAAAAAAGAAATATTGCTGCAGCATTTATACTGGCTGGCATGATAGCAGTTATAGTTATGGTGGCAGTTGCAGCCAGGACAAAAAATGGGCATATTACAGGATTTATTCAGAGAGCTGATTATATGAAGGGCGAAATAGAAGCTGTAAGCAGTGTGGATGCTGTTTATGATGAAGAGACTGTATGGCAGACAGAAGAACAGATGTTATTAAAAGAAAGCATGATTGAGCAGACAGAAATATATGAGAAAGAAAAAAATGAAAATGCAGAAGAGGAAAAGACTGGTGCAGGAACTGTTAAAGCAGCTGAGATAGAGGAATCGCTTGAAAAAGAGAAATCGGATGAAAAAGAGTCATTTAAAGCAGCTGCTGCAAGGAGTAAGTCATATAAGAAGCTGGATGTTAAGTGTGTGCTTCAGAATCCTGAACTGCCAACAGGGTGCGAGATAACAGCATTAACAATAGTACTTAACTATCTTGGTTATGATGTAGACAAGCTTACACTGGCTGATAACTTCCTTGATAAGGGAAGGGTAGGTGAAACATCACCATACAAGGCATTTGTAGGTAATCCAAGGGATGAGGATGCATGTGGGGCATTTGCACCGGTAATTGTGAATTCTGCAAAAAGATATCTATACAGCGAGAATTCGGATATGAATGTTTATAATGTTACAGGAGCTGATTATAGTGAGCTTGTTGATTATGTAGATAATGGACATCCTGTGTTGGTATGGGAAACAATGTGGATGGCAAAGCCACATATAGCAGCTGAGTGGAATGTTGATGGAGAAACAATAGTGTGGAAATCACATGAGCATGCCATGGTGCTTATTGGTTATACAGCTGATACATATATTATGGCTGATCCGCTAAGAGGTATCTATGAATATGATAAAGAAGTTGTAGAAGAAAGATACAAGGATATGGGAAGACAGGCGATAGTTATATATTAGAATAAATCATCACACAAAGGGGATACTTCCATTATGGAGGTGATTAATGTGTACCCAGAGTATGATGGTGAAGGTTATGATTGTGAAGGTTATGATGGAACAGATATACACAAGTATACATTTCCTCACAGAAAAACTTATGATGTTGAAGCAGATAAAGCTTCTGACAGTGGTCAAGATGTGTATACAGATGAGATGAGATTTAATTCCCTGGCAGATTATGAGGATTTTCTTATATGGGGGACGGATTACCGTGACCAGTATTTCTAAATAATCTAAAAGATTTATTAATCTTTCAGGCATTGATTGACGTGAGTTTTAAATATGTTATATGATAAGCGAAAGCAGTATTTGTTGTGTACAGATATATGCTTTCGTTTTTATGCTGCTATATTTTTATAACAGAAGCCTCAGACTTAACAAGATAGGGAGATAGTGCCAGTGTACGGATATGTTGTAGTAAACAAGCCAGAGCTTAAGATTAAAGAATATGATGTATACCGTTCATATTATTGTGGACTATGTGATGAACTTAAAGAGCGGTATGGGGTTAACGGACAGTTATGCATAAGCTATGATATGACATTTCTTCTTCTGCTTCTTACTGGCTTATACGAGCCGGAAACAAGAAAGTATGAGACAAGATGCATAGCACATCCACTACACAGACATCCAGTCAGCAGGAATGATATATCAGGCTATGTGGCAGATATGAATGTGCTTATGACATATTACAAATGCATAGACGACTGGAATGATGAAAAGAAAGTCACAAGGAAGGTGCTTGCAGATACATTGTCAGGTAAAGTAAAGCGTATAGAGGCAGCATATCCTGAAAAAGCTGATATTATAAAAAAAGCACTGGATAAAATAAGCGGGCTTGAAAAGGCAGGCGAGGGAAATGTTGATATGCCTGCGGAGCAGTTTGGGATTATAATGTCACAGATATTGCTTATGAAAGATGATGAGTGGAAAGATACACTTATCAAGACAGGCAGCGCACTTGGAAGGTTCATATATATATTAGATGCATATGAGGATCTTGAAGAGGATAATAAAAAGGGCAGATATAATGGACTCAGGGCGTATTCACAAAGACCTGATTATGATGCCTTTGTTGAAAATATATTAAAATCACTTATGGCACAGTGTGCAGCAGCCTTTGAGAGGCTTCCTGTCATAGAAAATGCTAATCTTTTACGAAACATAATATATTCAGGAGTATGGACAAGATTCGAGCTGTGCAGGAATAAAAGAGAATTGAAAACAAAAAATGAAAGTCAAAGTGAAAATCCTGGTAAAACATATTAACTAAGCTTAGTTAGCTATGGCAGAGGATAGACTATATAACATATATATTGGAGGAATTATGACTGATCCGTATTCAGTATTGGGAGTGTCAAGGGATGCTTCGGACGAAGAAATAAAAAAGGCATACAGAACATTAAGCAGAAAATATCATCCGGATGCCAACATCAATAATCCAAACAAGGATAAGGCAGAGGAAATGTTTAAGACTGTACAGCAGGCATATAACCAGATAATGAAAGAAAAGGAAGGTGGCTATACATCATCCTACAGTCAGAACCGCGGCGGTACAGGAAGTTATGGCTATGATGGTGATTATCAGAATAACAACCAGAATGGCGGTTACGGGAACTTTGGTGGGGATTTCGGGGGATATGGACCATTTGGTTTTGGCGGATATTATGGAGGAGGCGGAAATGCCAATGGTGCCTCTGACATGAATGGGAACGACCAGACTACCATACATCTTAGAGCCGCAGCTAACTATATAAACAATGGAAGCTTTGACGAAGCACTTAATGTTCTTAACAGCATGGAGGACAGAGATGCAAGATGGTATTATTACAGTGCCCAGGCCAATGCAGGAAAAGGCAATCAGGCGACTGCCATGGAACATGCAAGGAGGGCTGTTGAACTTGCTCCTGATAATATGCAGTATAGGATGTTCTACCAGCGGATGAACAGCGGTGGTGAGTGGTATACAGGAAGACAGCAGACATATCAGAATCCAGGCAGCAGCATGGGAAGCTGGTGCATGAAACTGATAGTCCTTAATCTTGCCTGCAACTGTTGTCTTGGCGGTGGTGGATTATGCTGCCATGGAAGATACTACTACTAGGCTGTTTTCCCACTGCTTAAGATAAGAAAACAGAATATCGAACTGGACAGGTCCCATTTCAAGAATGTAACGGTGGAATTCTTTTAAAGAAAAGTTGCTGCCAAGGTCATTCTGGGCCTGTTTTTTTAGTTCTTCAAAGCCTATAAATCCAAGTACATATTTACAGTAGTTGCCAGGATTTGCAATAAGTGCTGTATAAATGGAATGTGCAGTGTCCACATCAGAGTAGCCCCAGTTGCTTAAGAATGAGGAAAGACGGGCCTCATCCCATCCATAGTAGTTGACACCTATATCACCCATGGCATGCAGACAAAGTATTAATGCGTAGTTGCATTTTGCGAGTGTGTTTAGTTCGGGGATTTCTTTGCCATATTCGTATGAATGTACTTCTATATACGAAGCCCAGCCTTCTACATAGCCGCCTGGTTTTATAAGTGAACGGATAAGACATGGGTTAGTTTTAAGAAAGTACTGTGTCTGATACATATGGCCAGGATAACCCTCATGTGCAAGTGTTGGATATATATAACTGTCTGTTGTGCCAGTTTTGTTGATGTATATGGAGTTGATATCAGGGTTATCAAGCTGTGGCATAAAGTACATGGCAGGACTTGCATAATCACAAAGTGCTTCTGACACGTATTTGATTGAATAGTCAATATCATCAAGGGCAGGATAGTCATCAGACATTTTCTGCTTAAGCTCTTCTATAATATCCTGTGGGTTGGAAGTGCCAAAGGAATAAGAACTGAAAGCATCGGTGAGAGAAGGATTTTTTTGTATGAGCTTTCTCATGACGATCAGATAGTTTCTCATATAGCTTTCAAGAAGGGAAGAGTATTCATCAATAGATTTGCTCCATCCAAGTGTCTGCTCAAGAATACCTTCAAAGTACCTCTAAGCCACATATCGGTAATACTTATGAAATCGTTCTTGCAGACAGTATTGCAAGATTCAGAAGACAGGAAGGCTATGATGTATTTTTCCAGACAGGAACTGACGAGCATGGTCAGAAGATTGAGCTTAAGGCTGAAGAAGCAGGAATTACACCTAAGGAGTTTGTTGATAATGTATCAGCAGAGATTAAGAGAATATGGGATCTTATGAATACATCATATGATAAGTTCATCCGTACAACAGATGATTACCATGAGAAACAGGTTCAGAAGATTTTTAAGAAACTTTATGATCAGGGAGACATTTATAAGGGTTCATATGAAGGCATGTACTGTACTCCATGTGAGTCCTTCTGGACAGAGAGCCAGCTTGTTGATGGCAAATGTCCGGACTGTGGACGTGAAGTTAAACCAGCAAAGGAAGAAGCTTATTTCTTCAAAATGAGCAAGTATGCAAACAGACTTATTGAGCATATTAACACTCATCCAGAATTCATACAGCCTGTATCAAGAAAGAATGAGATGATGAACAACTTCCTTCTTCCAGGACTTCAGGATTTATGTGTATCAAGAACATCATTTAAGTGGGGAATTCCAGTTGATTTTGATGACAAGCATGTAGTGTATGTATGGCTTGATGCGCTTACTAACTATATTACTGGTATCGGTTATGATGCTGACGGCAACTCTTCTGAGCAGTACAAGAAGTTCTGGCCTGCAGACCTTCACCTTATCGGAAAGGATATTATCAGATTTCATACTATATACTGGCCAATATTCCTTATGGCACTTGGCGAACCACTTCCTAAGCAGGTATTTGGTCATCCATGGCTTTTACAGAATGATGGCAAGATGA